>Ga0056115_1000622_pt1 | contig 15907 bp, 18 predicted proteins | sample WorMetOlspDAHAB1_FD_77007 | JGI IMG/M metagenome (GOLD analysis project Ga0056115, IMG submission 77007) | Marine gutless worms symbiont microbial communities from Max Planck institute for Marine Microbiology, Germany - Olavius sp. DAHAB.1 ...
AGTTAAGGGTTAGGACTAGGGCTAGGATTAGGTTTAGGGGTAGGTGTAGGTGCCATTGACGTCGTCGCTTCATAATGCACAAGTTTACTTTTGTAAACCACATTTAATAAGCATCCGATTTAGTTATATTTAGTCCGATTCAGTCCTGTCGTCCTATTGTCCGTACTGTTAGTACAACACTTTTTGCATTAGTTTAGCAACTACAAAAACACTAAGTCGTGTAACACGAAAGAAATCAACCTTGTTTTTTAGTAATAATCAGAACAACTTTAAAACTTGGTTGGCTCAATTGGGAAGTCCGATGTGGTACTCAGAATGTCCGATATACTCAGATGCGGTCCTACTTTCCTTCCAGGGTCTTTTCTGAGTGTTTGGGTCAAATCTGTTGTCCACATCTGTTGCGGTAAACTATGAAACTCCGAAGTGGTCCGATGCTTCCTATGCGGTAATTAGACCGACCGTGTCTTTTCTGGAGCTAATAGTTGGTACAGAACATGGTGTGAATTAGCCAGGTTGGTTTCAAGAGCATCAACTAAGCTAGAAATATCAGGTAAATTGCGGTATCACGTGCATATTCTGGCTGGTTGCCATATCTCTCATAACTTACTGTAGCAGCTGTGCATAGGCATTCTCGGGGTCATGTGAAAAGCGACACCGTTGACTAGTACAGCCATGACGCTCAGTAAAGTGGGTCCGACACGACACCTGACTGTCTGGAAAGAATAAAACTTTCATCAAATTTCGTTTTGAGTTGCGCTGATTACGTTTGCTGTAGAGCCACTGCCGCATTCGCCATAGCATGCTAACACCTACACCAGCCACCACTGCAAACCCAACCCAAACATTCAAAAAGCGATTCATATCAATTTCATATGGTAAATAAACAAAAACACAGCATAGAATATGCAATTACAAAAATAACGTAACGGGGACGATAGCTATTTCTTGAATTCTTCAGTTTAGTAACTTGTGTTTTTGACAAAATATATTATATCTACGCTGTTAACGATAATAGGATTAGTGTTAGGTAGCTACACGTGCTTGTAATACCACCACTGCCAAAGGGACGGATTGAATTCTTCCACAGAACGAAAGGTAGGAAAGCAGAGCCAGTGAAGGGACGCCCAGTGTTCTTCACAAGAGCCAGACTGCACAAGTAAAACCATTAACACTATTATCAACCAACAGCCGTCTGTATGTAGTACCTTAATAAGTATCAGGAAAAGCATACATATATATATACAATACCTATGGTTTTAGCTAAAATTCAAGCAGAAAAACAGCCAAAATTAAGTCACCCAAATTCAGGTGTTCATTAACAGAATATTTTGCGACTACAGAATGAAGCACTGGTAGATCTAAACATTCACTGTAATCGATGAACTTGCTTATAATAATTACAAGGAAGTCATGCATGATAACCACATAGCTGATTGATTGATTAAGAGTTATAATGACACTTTCAGCACAGTAAGGCTATATCATGCCTTTAGAAGTTACACTTTGCGTTTTGGGAAATAGAAACACCCTGGGAGTCTTGTACAGTCTTATTCAGTAGTGGATGACCAGCGACATAAATAACCCCCTCGTCTCGCATTGCTTTTTGTTCACAATGGCCCTTAAAGTAGGCTCAGCCAGCTCCTAACCCGCAATAATGGGGAGGGAGCAAAAAGCTCGAAGGGGGCTCATTTAAGTTTGTTACGCTAGCGCCACAACATGAAGGGGAATGACTCAACTGTCCAAGGTAAAACAAAACATACACAAACAAAGACAAATCATGCAACCTAAAAAACAAAGACAAAATCAAGGCCCAACTGTTTTTTGTTACCTGTGCCCATTGAAGAGGTAGCACGTTGGCAATACATAAAACAGTTCTGATAATATTCACTCGTAACTTCCAGACAATCGTTATAACTTTAGATGTTGTAAAATGGAGGTGAGGGGGAGATAACCACACAGATAAACGAGAAATTAATACAGACATCTCACCAAAATTATCATCATTCAACTGCAATGACGGAATAAAGTTGAACAAACAAACAAAACACCAACGAGTAAATTCAAATCTCGTACAGCAAATCTGTCAACACTGTAGTTCTACAACACTTCAGCTATCTCAGAGTTGAAAGTTCTGTTACTTCAAGTTCTGAACAAAAGTTTCGAGGTTATATTCACTGTCATATTGCTGTGAATCCCACAGTTCTTCCATGGCACCCAAGACAGTCTCAGCACCATGGCCGCTCGCAGATGCGGCTGGAACTTTTACGTCAGTCCGACTCGTATTCAATGAGAACAGGTCGAGAAGCTGGTCGGTTGCCATTGAACTGAGGCTGCGATTATCGGCATTCACCACAGTATTAGCAATGTTCATCTTGAACTTCTGCAACCTGCACACGCAACAAAAAAAAGACTCGACAACGTTTAACACAATCACTTACGTACAAGATTGGGAGCAGACTGGTGATACAGGCCATCGGATAAATACATGGGCTTGTCTGGATAAAATGCCAAAAAAGCTGCCACGCATAACTTCTGCCTCTGACCATCTACACATTGCCCGAAATGGTTTTAATACCTAGTCCACTGCTGCATAAGACGAATAATATGCCATTATATTAAACTACTTTCATAATGAAGTTATAACAGTAATAATTATTATTTCAACAGTAATTTCCACAATATGTTTATTATATGTAACACATACCATACTGAACCATAAAAAAGGCACACGGTGTAGTCTGCAGAACTAATCTGAACCATCATATTGAACTTAATTCATAAGGATAAATTGCACACAACTGAAAACAAAAAACGACATAAAAGGTCAAATCAACATAAGGAAAAATCTCTAAATTCTTCTCAGAAGACTCCTAATATCACTTCTAAGAATAAACTTCTCAAAGCTATTCACTAGTAAAAATATGCATAAGTGACTATCTGACAATATCACATCCATCCACCACTTTTGATTTTCCCAAATACAGCCAATGAAAACTCACGTTATGGACAAAAGTAATTTTTAGATGCTAACAGTATCAAGAGAACAAAAATTTGTTTGTTTTCATTGCCAACCACGTGGCATGTGAATCATGGAAAAAAACTAATAAAAGCTTTTCACTTATCAACCATACAGAGCTCACTCACTAACACTAGTCACTGAACCACAACGAAAGCACCGACAAAGAAGCTCCAGTTATATACCCCATAATTTTCTCTTCAAGTGTGCTGCGCATGATCAGACGATAGACATTCACAACTTTCTTCTGACCAATTCGATGTGCCCGATCCATCGCCTGCAAACAGACAGCATAAATGAGTGTCAATACTGATGGATGTTTGAATTCTTCATTTTCATCAATTCTAATGTTCTAATTTCCCTTTATTTGTTTGGTATGATAAATATGTATGATATCCCACAGTCTTTTGCATTTTGAATATGGCCACATTTTGTGAGGACAGTGTGGCCAATTTCAGTCGTTAATTGGGATTTTATGACCAGCCCCCACTAAACTGGAGGGGCAGTTCAAGAGCCAAAGTTTTCAACATATCCACACAAAATTATGCAGCAAATCTTCATTTATCCAGTAGAATGTATTAGCAAAAGCAAAGCTAAAAGCAAACTAACACAACAGAAGTACACTCTATCGTATGAGAACAGCTTCATCATAGCTTTATGACACAAAAGCATTATTAGCTTTATGGTGCAAGAGTCTATAGACACATCAAATCTATCAACAACATACATTACTTAACAACCATGCAACATACAACATCACACTGTAATAACATGTAATGCTGAATACAATGTCTACAACACTAACATCAATCCGTAGGAAAACTGCAGTCTCAGTATCAACAGACTACAAGAATCTCGAGCTGTGTAGCACCTCAGTCATCCAAACAGCTACATACCCACCCTACTTAAAACAGATATTCCAGCTATGCATGACATAAATAAACATACCTGCAAATCTTTCATTGGATTCCAGTCATGCTCAATGAAAATGACAGTGTCAGCTCCGGTGAGATTTAAACCAAGTCCTCCAACATGTGTGGTTAGCAACAGGACATCTATCGATGGATCGTTGTTGAACCTAGGGGAACAATGCACAGAAAAGTCAAAATATGAAAGCATACCAACACAAATGTCACACAATATGCACAAACATCGTGGTTGTGTTTTTGGCTATTGGGAAAGGGGTGACTTTACTGCTTGAATAATACACGCACTGGCCTTCAGCAGGCTGAATGCTCAACCCACATCCACACAGTGTGTGCAGTGAGCAGTCTTTGTCACAGTTTCTTTTAGTTTGCCAGCCACACTGCACCTCCCATCCATAACATTGTGAAAATCAAAGGCGTCTGTTTACAAAACTACAAATGCATTGAAATTATTAACATCAACAAATAATGATGAAGTATGAAATATTCAAAACAGAAAACCTTATTAACAAAATTAACAACAGGAATATCAAGCATACTGTACACGCAACAAAAACGCTGAGAGATGGCATACATCACAGAAGAATACACAGAAAAACAAATATAACAACTAGCACAACAACAACTTAAACATTTTCAAGAAGTTCGAAACATACTTGTTAACGACTGAATGGCGACTTCCGACGGGCACACTGCCATCAAGTCGAAGGTAAGTCACAGTTGGAAGACGTGCCCTGAGTGTTCAAACCGTCAGCACACACAAAATCAGTTAAATGAATACGTTTATTTGCCAACATATGGCAGCAGACATACATAGAATTAATAATATAAAAGACAGAGAACAGAAATATACTAAAAATACAGTAGGACGATAAGTAAGACAAATCTGCATCAAGTTGGCAACTAAGGAGAGATTCCTTAAATTTGCTAAAAAATGCTATTAAAACCAACACAACAACCTGTAACTACACCATAGAAGTACAACAATGTCAGAGTAAGTTGAGTAGAGTTTAACGCACCCAAGCTGAGAGACACTTAACATGCAATTCAAAAGAACTGTTAAACTCATAGATTTTACTTCATTCCTTAAATGTTTTTGTGTTATATTTGTATTTGCATTCATGTGTGTGTGCGAGCGTGTTTTGTGTGCTTTGTGTCATAGTTTCAAGGTCAGTCGTGAGCGCAGATTACTGCCTTTCTCACCTGTTCCGTTGTAAAACTGTAATTTGTTATCAACGGTTGCCGCCGCCATGCTGGAGATATGCTATGTTGTAACAGTGTAACGTCGTAAGCTTACGCATGCTTGCAAACTGTTGTGTGAGAAACTATATATATGTACCATGATAATACAGTCTGCGAAATAGAATACAATTCAATACACAAATGTTGCAGTACAATTACAATCAATAAATACTGGTTACACACAAATTACTTATTAAATAATTCCATATTTGAACAAAATATACCGGAAGAGGTCGTATTCTACGATGTCGAGCATGCTCTTGAGCTGGCAGAAAACGAGAACACGATGTCGACTGACAGCACGAACAACATCAGCTGCGGATGTATCGGCCAGACCAATTCCACAGTCGTGCAACAGTTGCCTGCACAGACAAAGTAGAGATGTACATAATTAGAGATGTATATGAGCTCAACTAATGCCACAACATCACGTGACAGAGCTTGGCATTCTGAAAACTGCAGATTAAAGCAACCATTACAGTCACTAGAATGGTAAAAAAAATTACACTGGGAAAAGCTGTAAGCTATAAAATGCTTACAAAGCACAGAAATATTTATGTCCACCACAGAAAAACCATCTGTGCCCATGCAGAGACATATTAAGCCATTATGTTTTGTCAGTATCAGCTGAGTGATTGGTGATGAAGACCGCCTCCAAAATGACCGAAACTCTGTCAGGAGATGCATTAAATCCTACTCACTCACTACTACTAGTTACACTTTGCAAATAGAAAAGAACAGAATTTCAGCAGGATCTGACAAAATTCTCTCTTTGCTTACACATTTAAAGGTGAAGGATTATTAATGGTGAAAGTTCAGTGTTTAGCTATGCATGAATATCAGTCACAAAAAAATAGCACTTCTGGATCAAATGCTTGTGCTAATGTAATTCACAAACAGTCGTTAAAGAAAAAATCTGATATATGATATTAACTTGAAGTACATGTAAGCGTAACACAAACCACAATGGATAGTCAATTTTAAACAACTAAAGTTAAAGCAACTATAGAAATATGTGTCCCCCCCAAGAAAAGGATCGTAACTACATACTGTAGAGCAACCAGTTTTGGTGCATGATGAATGTCACGTAACGAGCTGCCAGAACGCTGCAAGCTGGCTGTGATGTTACCATACTGAGGATGCTGTGGAGTCATCACCAGTGCTGGGTGACTACACAGTTTGTGTAGATACTGAAGAGCCTGCAGCACACAGCAAACTCTCTTCACTACGACTCGGTGCACGAAAATCAGCAGCAAATGATAACTTTTTTCATAATCAGCAGCATTCTCTACATAAAACATCAATCAATCAATCAAAACTGATTTCTGTAGCGCCAGTATGTTCAAAGCAAATCGGAGGCAGACGATGGTGGACATTGGTTACGAGTGTTCACTGTATGTGATGTCCAATGGCTCAGTCTTTAGCAATGTGATGGAATGAGCTGGTGAGCTGAGCTGAGTGACAGTCAAATGACAACGAGTTTCAGACTGACGGAGCACTTGATGCTAAATGCTTTCGCTAACTATGCTATGCAAGGTACTGACTGCAACAGTTTTTCGGACGAATGCACTACTGTAAATCAGTTATCAAAACAAATTCTGGCACAGCAAAACACACACAGCAACATTCTTCTTGATAGAGAAAAGCTGCACAAAATCGCATACCTGAAATATGTGGACATTGCTGCTGCCAGTGGGTTGCTCTTCATGAAGTGAGTCAACGACAGACTGTTTTGCACTTGATTTTGCAAAGTCTTCATACAGCTGAACCTAGATATGATAAAAAAAATTTAACCAATCAAATGATCAATCAGAAACTCTATCTGTATGGGACGTTACCTTCAACACTTATGAAATAAAGTGACTGCCGCAAATATGCACGGACGAACAAACACGACATAAGACCACACATTCTGCTACTGTCATACAGTAGTGGTCTTTGTAGTTGTTATACAAACGGTCATCCCATGAAGTGGATGCAACAATGTGAACACTTTATGGACAATGGCACCATTATCTGCAGAATACAACTGGACACATATAGACTGATGCTAAACAAAAAAGTAAGTAAAAAAAATTCTGGGCCTTGACCTCATATGCAGTTGAATATTCTGTGCTGAGGCAATGCAATCCACACAATGTAGTTATGAAGTTATGATTATATCCAAAATCAGCTGGGAGATAGCTGCAGATGATAAATGACTAGGCCTACAGTTGCAAGTCGACTTGCAACAAGTGCAAGCACAAAAATGTTTAAATACCTGCAGATGGCTCAGTTCACAGTAGTAATCCTGAATAATCTTTGGCGGCAAGTCGTTCAACACTTCATGCTTTAGACGTCGCAGCAAGAAAGGTAGAACTTGCCGATGCAACGACTCCATTGCCAGAGCACCTGACATACAGTAGTGTACAATGATCAGTAATGCATTTGCCATATAAAAAAACCAACAAAATGTTGAAAAGCGTACTTGGATGCAAAGCTACTGGCAACTTCTTCAGCAAATATTCGACTAGCTTATGGTGTTGCCAGCAAAGGGATCTGATTTAGGTATGGTTTGTGTTAAAATGAGGGTAAAAATCTACTGAGAGATTAGACTTGGTGTTAAATTCTAGATGTTTATCAATCAATGTCTGTTAACTCTAAACAGCAATAGATTAAAAATGGTAACAAAAAGGCATCAATATCATCATCACAAATGATGACCATTACCTGACCACCACAGATTACTTGCTATACTCAATTTTGCTACATAAATCACAATGCAAATCTGATACCGGCTTCCTTGTCTTTTGCCGAGCTCTTTGCATCACGGCTCTGCAGTATCGGTCGACCGTACGCTGCTTGGAACTCTCGCTCTGAGCCCAGGAATCCTGGCATGAGAAAGTCAAACAGCGACCACAGTTCGAGCACGTTGTTTTGTATCGGAGTTCCGGTCAGCACAAGACGATGGCCGCAGCTCAACTGCTTCACGGCCTTCGACAACTGCAAACGAAGCGTCACATTAGCAGACTTACAACTTTATGCAATCAATACAAAGCAAAAAATTCTGGCAAATTAAATTATTACTAGCAAAAATGAATACACACAATCAAATAAAGTGACGAAATCCAGGATCAAACAGAAACTTTCCACTTATGGTGTTATCGTTATAATGCAAGTTTTATTAGAACAAATTCCCTCAACCATGATGTTTTGTTATCTCGGCTCAAGTGTCCAATTGTTGGAAAACGAAAATATAAAAAACACAAACGTCTCATCATTAAATAAACAATTAAAAACATCCAACTTAACGGAACAACAGACACCATGAAACTATGGGTGTACCAAATACTGGTTTTAGACTATTCGGCCGAATACGAATAGTTCTGTGACCTATTCAGCCAAATAAGAATACGAATAGCGTTGGCGGCAGAGCATTTTGACGCTGCACCTGCTGTTGTGATATTTACCACCTCCTTATGTCCCTCGCTAATTACAGTCATGCCTGCATGCTGTCTAGCCATGACCCTCTCCCCTTCATTCGTCTCCCAAAATCAGGCGGTCTGAGCGAGAGCAGCTGGCACTGACTGAGTGAAGTCTGCCATAGACGTCACAAGCTGCACTATACATGTACAGACCAACTATTCGTATTTGTTCTGACGACACTATTCGTCCAAATACGAATGCACTATTCGCAGCACTACTCGGCACCGAAACGAATATTCAATACATCCCTACATGAAACTATTTTAGTTTCACGCAAGCACGGACTTAACAAATACCAAACATACTACATTTAATTAAACTTAACATAATCTTAACTGTGCAGGACATACGAAAAAACAGAAAAACAAAATACCTTAGTTTTGCTGTTTTTAATCACGTGGCCTTCGTCAAGAATACAGTAATTCCACTGAATTTGACTGCAACCAAACATCAGGAAACATTTAAGTGCAACTAGCATTGCACATAATATGAGAACATAATGAACAGTACAGTGCAGAAAATAAAACTAAATAAGCAACCATTCGATAAAGACTAGATGCATTTATTATTGCCAGGCTACAGTCAGCCAAACTTCGACAACTGCAAACAAATCATAACACTATCAGACATTAGCTGTTGCATCACATCAACGGGTCTATACCAATACGGCCGACAGTTGAGCTAATCATGCAGCAGAAGACTAAAACGGCCCACGGAGTATACCAAAACGGCCCACGTCTATGTCTAAAACAGCCCATGACTCGAGCCAAAATGGACCATGACCAAAACGTCCACAATCAGTTAAGAACGGCCCATAAGTAAAAGATGCTTTGCTGGCCCATATTGTTCAGTCTTTGAAGCCTGGAGGATCGCCGATAGGACGAAGAGATTGAAAAGCTGGTGGGCTGGCTGCTGTGCTGTGCATATTTGTTGTAAACTTATTTTGTGCCTTTGTATGAATTGATTACAGACTTATGCCGCTATCATAGATGATTATTTGCATATATACAGCAATAATAATAGTCGTCACAAATTGGCATAAAATGTTGTCATAGAAACTACATGTATCTAATGCTACAGAGGCCATGTCGGGCCGGCAGCCCACCGCTGCACGGTGGAGCTGCTCGACCGAGGGACTGATGTAATCGGGGAGTCATGTCACAAAAACGTGCCAGGAAGTCGGTGCTCAAACGATCAACCGAGACGATGGCAATGATCGCGATCTTTGTCCATATAATCTGCTGAAATGTATCAGACTCTAGGGCCGTTTTGGCGGGCCGTTTTAGACATCAGTTGGGGCCGTTTTTGTATATACTATGGGCCGTTTTGGACCTTGGTCTGGGCCGTTTTGGCGATGAGCCGTTTTCGTCCATTCCCACATCAGCTATACACAGCTAAATTTTTCTATATTGCACTTAGTGACCAACAGTCACTACTCACACACACACAGATGAAAATCAGTGATGCATAAAAAATCAGACATAACACAATAAGTTTTACTTATTGCACATCATCACTCTCAAATACTTACGAGAAAAAATCGATGTCATTTCGCACAACGTCGTAAGACGCCAGAACAACATTGTGCTTGCTCAGCTGTTTCTGCAATCTGCAAATTAACAAAAATATTGTTGAGCAAATGACTTCAACCAAAGCAAGAAAACTCAACAGAACACTTCTCTTGAAGCATACTTTTAATTTATAAAACATTCGATTGACACACATTAAATGTTACGGTTTTAAGTCAAACCTTAGTGAGCCAATAAATATTTCAATAAATGCATGTATGAACAAACAAAACAACACAACATAGGGTTGCCACTGCCCAGACAGAACAACATCCTTCGACTTTACGAGGAAAAAATCCAACTTCTTCATCTAAACCTTGACCAAAGAAACCAAAAAAGTAGGTAAAATAATCAGAATAATAACTGTTGCTGAAATACAAGGTTTTCCAGAGGTCTCTTTTTGAATTTTTCGTTTTTGTAGTGTATATAGCATTCATTGCATGTGTATAGTATGTGTTCTTGTGCTGCCTACATGGCGATAGCAAATCATGCGACTTCTCTGGCTCTTCGCTGACTTTTTCCTGTCTTTGAATTCCCAGTTTCCCATTTTTCCAGAAACAGTGGTAACCCCCCGACAACATCACAAAACACCACAAACCTGAGCCTGTCCGATGGTGAGCCAATATAGTGAAGTGGGCTCAGGTACTCATTACCAATGAACTTCTCAATCTCATAGATCCAGTGACCAGTAACTGTTGATGGACAGATGACAATCGATGGCAGTGGCCGACAATCAGCCTGCCCAGTCTCCTGTCACACAGAAAGGATTATGCAACCAAACGATAATTATGCACTGGACATGATAACAATAATCCAATGAAACGTGAAACGAGTAACTGTTACAAAAAAATAATCTCAAAATTACGTAAAGTGCTCACAGTGCAATGCATATCACCAAGAGTAACAACATGCACTGCAGCTCAGCATCAAAGTAACAGTTAAATGGAATATACAAAAATGTTCTTCAATTAAAACAAATCTAAAATGAAAAGAACTTGGGAAAAAGTTAGGATGAACATGACAACGATGTTAACTAACTTCTGCAACTGTAAAAAAAGCATTTGTTTCCAAAAATGCAAATGTATGTACTAAAATAAATCACAGTGCACTGGCTGAAATTAGTGACAAAACTGTCATAAAAAGCTACGTTAAATCTTATCTCCTTGAGTCGTAAAACATTAGAAACCTATAAAAAATACGAAAATTTGGAAAGAAATTATTACAAGTTGCTAATTTCGGCCAAAGTGTATTTTAGTCCTGCAAATGCAGACAACCACCTGGAATGTGCGAGCTCGCTGGTAGTGATCACTAGCAAGAATGCACAGTCCCTGCAGCGTTTTACCGAGACCCATATCGTCGCAGAGGATACCATGCAACTGGTAACGTGCAAGAAATGCCAACCAGTTCACTCCATCCTGCAATCGCCATAACATGGTTGATGATAAAATTTACAATATTTATTGCACAAATTAGCTCAGGCAATTTATAACAGAACAAATTTGCAAACACTATCTGCAACCGTGTTTAAATTCTAAAGTAACAATCTGCAGTGCACAGAACATCACATGCAAGAGTTTGCCCCGAAAAGCCAAAAACTTCAAAATCGGTCCTTATGTTATACAATACCAGCCAATCCAAATGGTAGAAAATTGGTTTAATAAACAGCCAACTACAATATACAGATGTGAAGCATCTGACGAATCTGTTGCACTGTAAAACATACTGCCATCTTAAACCATGCACAGCACTACTACAATGTATCAACAAACCATGCAGCAAAGTTAGCGTCAGCAAAACAATAACATACTTGCTGGTATTTACGCAGTTCGGCATTTATCGGTATTGGCAACTGGTAGTCGTCAATCTTGCGTGGATCCAACAGTTGTTCAAGAAACCGAGATTCTTTCTCCTTCTGTTGCATCAGCGATCGGCTAAGCACTGCTTGGGATGCACCAGATTCGTCCTTTTTCTGTCACACACAACAAACTTCACACAGTACACATGCATGACACAGCATTTCTCAACATGAAATAATCCACCCCAGTCAGACAAACAGACGCTATTTACATTCCAGCTGTGCAAGCTGAGTTAGAACAGCCATGTTATAATTCCTCAACCTCTGCAACACTTGGACCATGGCATGCGATCATTCAAGCTAGTGAAAAAATACCATTGGAAATCCATCTATGGTCACCATAGGAAAAAGCATAACCCAACACACAACTTACATTGTAACACTCAGTGACAGTCGAGGCCAAGAATAATGCTGATCTCTCCTGAACATTTCCATGCATGTCACCACTCTGGCAGAATCACGTTATCCGCTCATGAGCTTAAACTAATAAACATTGCAACTAAGATCAATAAACAATAACTCGCCACTCAAAAAAGTGAAATTGGATCAACAAATGTGCCAAGTACTCACTAGTTAAGAAAAGAGCAAAGCAAATAATTCGGTTACATTTTACTTACGTCGAGAGGCATCAGTCTGATAAGAAGGCCGAAGCAAGTCATTGCCATAAGGCGGACTGGTCGGCACTGGTCACTCATTCGTCCAAGCACAGGAATCACAAGCAACGCTGTGTAAGGCACTATCTCAATACCTAGCTGGTCAATAATCACTGCATCGAGTTAAGAACAGTTGGCAATTGATAACTTAGACAATAAATTCCATGTAATCATTGGTGGGCCTAAATCATAAACGAGATGATGAAGAGTTACAGTGAGGAATGATGGTTCAACCTGCTTGCTATTTCCCAGTGAATTTGCTTTCAACATTCAACATTATTTACAACCTGCTGAGTGACAAACTAAATGTATATACGACATAATTCTTCTCCAAAAAAGAGGAAATTATTATAATTCTTGTATCACAAGCTACACAGTGTAAAATCTCTCTCAACACATTTTATGATAGACATTTTATTACATCACACAGCATTTCCTACAACCTGTACAGTTTTCATAAAATACTTCATAATTTCTGACAAAAATTAGTTTGATGCTGTTTATTTTAACCTTTACTGGTAGCATTTACATTTAAAATTCCACCAAAAGATACAAGCAATGGCCTCAATAGCCCCCTGTCGATGTATCACATTGTCTGAAGCACCAAGAAGCGGAACAACTCGAACGACCACTCGTTCCATCACATCGCTCGTAAACAGACGACTGTACACTGCTAGGCAACGACCAGCCATGTGCCGAACAGCCGAAAACGGGTGCTGTAGGCACTGGAGCAGTTTGTCAGTGGAAGACAACAGCTGGACGAACATCAGCAAAATAAAAAAACAATTATCATCACAGTGAACTAGGCTCTGTTGCTCCAAAAAAAATTCTTCTTTTTCTGGAGTATTTTTCTACAATTCATCATCATCAGTAATCATTTCTACTGCACCTACCACAAGAAAAACGCACACGTATTACAAATGTCCACAGTTACAGCAAAAGTTAAACAGTAAAATGGAAAAAATACATAAATGAAATCAAAATGATGGTTAGCTGCAAATGTCTTTACAGTTCACAGTTAAAGGCTAGGCAAAACAAGTACGTCCTTGAGTAAACAATACGTGCATTTGTCACTGCAAAATATATAAGTGTATAAGTGATTATTGGGCAACACCTTCAAATGTGCAAATATACAGTGCACTCAATACAAGACAAATATTTTTTTTAAAAACACGTAACTGGGCAGAAAAACAATTACCTGTAAATGTAGGGAAGAATGCAGAGCTGGCGCAACAATCTGCAGCACTTGCAGAGAATTGACAAGCTCTTGCGCTTGATTCACATCACAGTCTCCAAACAATGAATCTAAGAGAAAACAAAATTCAATTTAACATAAAAATGTTTCGCACGCTACAGTACATCAATTACAGACTGATAGGTTGGTATTTTATGTGCGATACAGATGAGAATCGAATCAAAAACTAAAATTCACATTTCTTGCCAACAAGTCAAGTTAGCCAAGAAGCTGGCAACCTTAGTCTGTTGCATGCAGCCAATAAGTAAAATCAAAAAAGAAATAAAAGTCGAACATAAACACACATAAATTGTGCCAGTAACTGATGTCCAGCTGTATACTGGTTACTGGCTCGAAAAATCCATACACAGTATGGACACAGGAAGTAAAAGTATTCTGAATTATACACTTTGATGAGATTCAGTGGCACTCGGTGATTTCAGAAACAAACAACAGCTGTTTAACTTGCCAGATACAAGATTGAGAGATCCAAATATAGCGTCCCAGAATGAAGGCATATTCAGCTGAAGATTAGCATCTGCAAGACGCGCAATGGCAAGTAAAGCCAGTGTGGCTCCTCGTCGTTGTATTATCAGCTGACGCTTTGACTGCCAAGCACACACATCACAGCACATGACACCACCAACTTCCATAAAAAAGATGTCGCATCCTAAAGCACATCATGAGAGAGGTCGTCCCTTAGACTTTCGAGCCGATAAGGGTTAGACCCAAATCAGCGAGCAACTATCAGCAGTACTGGTAACATGGCTACTGCAATGCAGAACTCACCATTCTTCTCCAAACGTGGCTGAAAACATCACCAGTACTTATTTCACCTATCCAAGAATGGATGGCCAGACTGAATAGGTTGGAATTGGACTGATAGCAGACCCTCTATAGGTCACCAATCCCAGTATTAACCGGGCAGGATATTTAACTCAACTTTGTTGATGTGACCAACACAGTTATCAACACGCCAAACCAGCCACCAAAAAAGAACCATAAGTGGCACTGCTGACACTCAAAGACGTCAACAACACTATGGATGAACAAGTAGATAGAATTTATGCTTCATACCCTACACGGTATAGACAATTTTGGAGGCAGCTTTCACAGCTGCTCAACTGATACTGATGAAAATAAACAGTACAGAAAATACAACTCGATAAAACTATGTCAACGAAACAACTGAGTGTACAATATTCCAAAAGCTACCGTGGTTCAGTTGCCCCTTACAACACTTGGCCAGGAAACGAGATGAGCTTATTCAACAGTTCCCCAGCAAAGAGTACCACATGCTCAATGGTTTAAGAATACATTGCATAACTAATTAACTTTAACTATTTAATGACACTCATCAGCTATGTTAAAAACACCCTCAACTGACGACTAAGTTCTACAATGTGACGAAAACATTAGATAGCCACCTCAACACCTATATGTTCCCGATTAACTACAGTTACTGACGACGGACATGTACAGGTGAAGCATGTTTGAAGGTCATTATGCGATCTTGTAGTGACTCTCGTCGCATTACAGAACCTTCAAAATTGTCACCATTGTTATTATTATTATTAATAATGTACAAACAGCTAACCTCGTCCTCCTCCTCATATAGCATAGCATCCAAACATGCATCCGAACTGAACCAGTTCAGTGTTGGTCTGAACACGGCTGGACGACGCCCTCGCCCGGCCACATACGACTGCCAATGCCACAGTGTCAACAACAATATTTATCAACACTTTGTGAATTACATAGCAAAATGTTATTATACCATCATAACACATCCAAAGCAATAAGTATCGTCATATACTGAAAGATAACGTATCTGTTGGCGTTTCATTATGTCTACACTTATAGCAAAAAATAGCACAATACTGCAAAGTAATCATATTTCAAAGCTCACATAACTCTACTGCCTATACCACAGACCAATGCTTGCAAT
>Ga0056115_1000623_pt1 | contig 15896 bp, 12 predicted proteins | sample WorMetOlspDAHAB1_FD_77007 | JGI IMG/M metagenome (GOLD analysis project Ga0056115, IMG submission 77007) | Marine gutless worms symbiont microbial communities from Max Planck institute for Marine Microbiology, Germany - Olavius sp. DAHAB.1 ...
CACAGTCGTCTGTCGCGAGCGGGAATTAAAAAAAGACTCAATTTACGCCCGCGAAATGGTGATCAGCAAAAAGGACGGCCTGATCCGGGACCGGACTTATGCCATTCGGCTCTACGATCTGCAAACCCTTGCATTGCTTCTGGAAACGGCCGGATTCAATCAAATTCAAATTCACACTGATTTTTCGCCCCACCGATTCGAGGGGGATTATGGATTCATGAACCGGCGCATGTTGGGGGTTGGCAAGAAGCCGGAGTAATGGTGCTGGAGTGTTGGACCAATTTCCATCACTCCATCATTCCAACATTCCACTGCTCCATGCAACTTTCAATTATCGAGTGATGATTTTCTGCTCTACCAGAAATATCTCAATATCCTGCCAGAAAACCTTCCAGTCCGGTGGACAATCATTGTGTCCGGCTTCATAGGAGATCAGCTTTCCCCTTCGGGCTGCTTTGCACAGGGCCGTCCCGTGGGAAAACGGTATCACCGTGTCATGCCGGCCGTGCAGGATCAAAACCGGTCCTTTATATTTTTCAACCGCCGACAGGTTGTCCAATGGATCTCTTACCAGAAATGAGGGTGCCAGATAGCGTTTGGCAAAGGATCTGGCGCTGGTAAAAGTCGACATCAGAATCATGGCTGCCGATGGTCGTTTGACCGACAATGCGCATACCGCCCCGCCGCCCAGCGAACGGCCAAAAAGGACAATACGGGTGGCGTCGATATCTTTTCTGGATGTCAGCGCGTCATATGCCGCCACAAATGTATCCGTGATACTCCCTTGGGAGGGCGATCCGGCCGAACGTCCGTAGCCCGGATATTCTACCAGCAGCAGGGCAATGCCGAGACGGGCAAATCCTTTTAGATCATCCGGCCAGAAATCAATTAACTCGCCGTTGCCGTGTCCGAAAATTACCGCCGGAGCCGGACCCGCAGCGCTGCCGGGAACCGGCGGCAGCAACCAGGATTCCACTTTCCCGGCATCGGGTTCCAGCCATATCTTCTCCAATCCGGGAAACTTTTGAGCTGGTGGTGACGGCTGTGGAATCATGCCCCTGGGAAACATGATCTGGCGTTGCAGAAGAAACAGAATACCGCAGTAGGCCACGTAAATACAAAGCGGCCAGAATATATATTTTAACATAGGGGGCATGCTGGTACCTGGCGAAGCATTGATATTTTTTTCAATTATTGCGCACGTGCTCTTTTTGTCAAGGAAAATGAGGATGACGGAAGGTCAAAGGTTAAAGGCGAAAGGGAAGTGAAGAGAGATGAGGGATGAGGACTGAGCGTGCTGCTGTTTCCATTGCTCGTTTTCTATTTACCTCAGTCCTCTTTCCTCAGCCTGATAATTGATTTTCCTTCATCATTCGATATTTCTTGTTCGATATTCGATATTATCTTTTATTACCATACCCGGCGCAAGTTTCATTTTAGCCTTCAGAGGGCTTCCGCTTATTATATACATTAAATTGTGTTCATTTTTTATATCATGCCAATGTGCTTTTCGTTTCTATAGTCGCCCCCTTCCTATAACATACCAATTTAGCCAAAAAACACACTTGACAAGTTGCTACAATGTAACATTTTATACCTAAATTATTAACTGACCGCTTTTCATTATTATTATATTCCCCGCGTACATCGGCATATTTGATGGGAAAACATTGGAGGTAAAGATATGCAAAATAAATTATTTAACTACTTGATCGGTGTCTGTCTGCTACTCAGTACATCCATCGCGTTGGCAGAAGAAAGACCCATGGGTTTTTTCGTTACTAGCGCTGGTATGGGCAAAGGTGCTGACTTGGGCGGACTTGAGGGTGCAGATGCCCACTGCAAAAAACTCGCCACAGCTGTGGGTGCCGGTAACAGAGATTGGCGTGCTTATCTGAGTACCGAAGAAGATGGCAAGCGCGGCATATCAGCGCGTTCTCGGATAGGCAATGGTCCCTGGTACAATGCACATGGCATACTGATTGCGGCCAACCTGACCGACCTGCACCTGTACAATCGTACCATTACACTGGAAACCGCTCTCGATGAATCGGGTAATCGCATCAAAGGCCGTGGCGATAAACCTAACGAGCATGATATTTTGACCGGTAGCCAGGACGATGGCACGGCATACTTTCCGGACGATCAGGATCACACCTGCAGTAACTGGACCAGCAGTGATAAAGGCAGCGCACAGGTAGGGCACCATGACCGTCATGGTGGTGGAAATACCTCATGGAATTCCGCCCATCCTTCGCGGGGTTGTAGTCAGGATGGTCTGAGAAGTACAGGCGGTGCAGGCAAGTTCTACTGTTTTGCTGCGGATTAGAAAGCCAGAATCCAGTTCAGAATGCGCCGTATAGAATTCCGGCGCATTCTATACAGTACCATAGAACTGTCGATCCATAAGCTGTCGTCTTTGGTCAATTCAGATAACTGAAATCTCATTTTAATCAAAGAATTCCTCGCAGTTCTGCTGCGGGGTAAAAGGTGCGAGCGAAGCGAGTTTCCTATTGAGTCCAGGGCTTGCTCTGGGGTTCATACCTTTGATTGTTGGACGAAATTTAATCAAAATCTTGGATATGGCTGTGGAAGCAAGAATCCAGTCAGCCATCGTTACTCTGTCCAGATGAGTGTCCGTCCTGCATCATTTCTCAAGCATCGGCCGCTGCATCCAGTTCGTTGGCCAGTTTCAGTATCCCTTCCAGATCAAAATCCTCTGTCAGCCGGTCGATGGTATCACTGAAGTTGTCGTAGGTGTCAGAGCCGGATCGCAACTCGTTTGCGATGGTTTTCAATTCGGAAATATTTCCCATGTCGACGGCATCGCGCAGGCGTTGGGCGGTTTGGTTTGCCCGTTCAGCCGGCATTTGTGGGATTGGTTGTTCAGCAGGGTGTGGAGCTATTTCAGCGGTGGACGGCTTCAAGGTTTGACTGGCGGTCAGCGCTTTTTCCAGGGCATTCTTAAATTCCGCAAAAACGCGGTCAAGGTGTCCCGCCTCAGGGAACTTTCCCGAGAGGGTCTGTTTAACCAGACCATCCATTTCAGTCGCCGCCGAGTGTAAATCGATGGCCGATAAATTTCCGGCCAGCCCTTTGATGCTATGAACCAGGCTGTGCGCCTGATTTAAATCATTGGCGGATAGTGCCTGCTGAATGTTATCGGCGGCTGAAGCATATTGGCGATTAAAGTCCAGCAACAATTTTCGGTAAAGTTTCCGATTGCCTTGCAGTCTTCGCAGACCTTCTGCCAGATCAAAACCCGGTAAAACGTGTGGTAGCCCGTCCTGTCCTGCGCCAGGCTGCGATTGGGGCGGCGCCGGAACATCATTCGTCACCGGTGCTCGATCGGACGAGAGAATCGGCGGCATATCAACCGATTTCCGGTTTTCCGCCGGCAGAATCCATTTTTCCAGAATCGTGAAAAGCTCCTCCGGGTCGATGGGCTTGGCAACATGGTCGTCCATGCCAATTGCCAGGCTTTTTTCACGGTCCCCCGCCATGGCATGCGCCGTCATGGCAATGATGGGAACTCGCTGCGTTCGCGCTGAAGGCTGAAAGTTGGAAGCGGAAAGAACTGAGTTCTGATTTCCGCCTTCTGCCTTTTGTTGTCTGTCTTCTGCTTTGAGCTTTGAGCTTTCAGCATTCAGCTTATTGCCTTGAAATTTGAGCGTATCTTCCCACTCGCGAATATTTTTTGTGGCTTTGTATCCGTCCATCACCGGCATTTGGATGTCCATCAGAACAACATCAAATTCGTTTTGACGGACCATATCTTGGGCTTCTTGACCGTTGACTGCCAGGGTCACCTGCAAGCCGGCATTGGTTAATATCTCCATGGCCACCTGCTGGTTGATTTCATTGTCTTCCGCCAGCAGAACCCGGGCGCCGCTGATTCTCTGCAACGCATCGTCGATTGGTTGCTGATCGGCCTGTTTGTGCGGACCCTTAGCTGTTTCTTTGCCGAAAACCTCCATAATCGTATTGAACATCACCGAAGGGTTAACCGGTTTAATCAAAAAACCCTCCAACCCGACCGCTTCGGCCTGCTTCATGATCTCCTGCCGTCCGAAAGCTGACACCATAATGATGCGGGGCACATGGTCTGCCGGGCATTGCTCCTTGATTCTATGCACGGTTTCAATCCCATCCATTCCCGGCATTTTCCAATCCATGATAATCAGATTGTAGTCTTTCCCCTGATCGGCAGCTCGGGTGACCTCATCAATGGCCTTAGCGCCCGATTCTGCGACCGCAACCTCGAAGGAAAAGGATTCCAGGGTTTCTTTAAATATGTTTTGTGAGGTGGTGCTGTCATCGACGACCAGCACCCGCAAACCCTTGAGGGAACCTGCCAGTTGACCTCTTTTTTCGATTTCCTGCGAGGCCAGTCCAAATACAGCGCTAAAGATAAACGTGCTGCCGATACCGGGTTCGCTCTCTACCCGGATATCGCCTGCCATCATTTCAACCAGCCGTTTACTGATGGTCAGTCCCAGGCCGGTACCGCCGTATTTGCGGGTTGTCGAACTATCCGCCTGTGAAAAGGGCTGAAAAAGTTTAGCGGCCTGTTCAGCAGTCATGCCGATGCCGGTGTCGCGCACAGAAAATCTGAGAGTTGCCTTATCTTCATCGTTGTTAACGAGTTCGGTCGAAACGACGATTTCTCCTCTTTCGGTAAACTTTATGGCATTGTTGGTAAGGTTCAGCAATATTTGACCGAGCCGCAATGGATCGCCGATCAGCGAAAGGGGAATCTCCGGAGCCGTGGCAAAGAGAATTTCAAGCTGTTTTTCCCTGGCTTTGGCCGGCACCATGTCCGCCATATTTTCCAGGACTTCTTCCAGATTGAATTCTATATTTTCGATATCCAGTTTACCGGCCTCGATTTTGGAAAAATCAAGGATATCATTGATGATTCTGAGCAGGGAATGCGCCCCGGTTTGGATTTTTTGCAGATAATCTTCCTGTTTGGGGTTTAACTTCGTTTGCAGGGCCAGATGTGCCATGCCGATAATAGCATTCATGGGGGTTCGAATTTCGTGGCTCATGTTGGCCAAAAAATTGCTTTTGGCTTGATTGGCTTCATCGGCCACCTCTTTGGCTTTGACTAGCTCCGCCGTGCGCTCTTTGACCAGATCTTCAAGGTGGTCGCGATGTTTCTTCAACGCGATTTCCGAGGTTTTCAGAGCGGCTTCCGAACTTTGGATGGTGCCCATCATCGTATTAAACGAATGGGCCAAGTGCCCGATTTCATCGCCGGTTTGAATATCGATCCGGTAATCCAGCTTCCCGGTACGGGTGATCTCATCGGTGCCCTCGTCCAGTTTCTTCAGGGGTTTAATGACAAATCTCTGTAAACCTAACATGGTCAGGACACTGAGCATTAAAAGTCCGGCACAAAGAGCTGCGACGACACGATAAACCGTACCCTGAACTTCGGTTTCGATTTCGGAGACAGAAATAACCATTCCCAGCTTCCAATTCAGCTCCGGCGATGTAGAAAAGAATAAATATTGTTTTTGCGACCCTTCATAAAACGTAGCATACCCCTGCTTGTTTTGGTAAACCGACTGCAGATCATTACCATACAGGTTGCGAATATTTTGAAAAAGGTTGTCCTTATACCGGCTGGCTAGAACAATGCCGTTCTGATCGAGCAGCAGCATAAATCCATGCCGCCCGACTTTGACCTGGTTTATATACCGGGTAAGATTTGCCAGGGTAATATCTATTCCCACAACGCCAAAAACCTGCGCCTGTTCATCGAGCAAAGCGGTAACAATACCAACATTGATGTCCGGAGAAGTGATCGACCGGTAGGGCTCGGTTATCATTATTTTTCCTGGATTTTCCTTGGCCAGCACATACCAGGGCCTGAGTCTGGGGTCATATTTCGTCGGCCGATTGCGTTTGTGGGAGCGTACAAAACCGCCGTTTGCGCGTCCCATGTAAACGGAATTTGCATAGGGGTGATGTTTGCGGTAATCACTGAAAATATTGATAATATTTTGTTCCGTTTCACCGATGTTGTATTGAAAGGTCGCGGGATCGGCTTCAATGAAGTTGGTAAAGTCGGCATCATGTCTCGTACGTACCCAATCGGCTGCCGCAATTGAATCCAAATCAATTTGGACGCCTTGAATAGAACCTGTCAATGCAAAATCGACATGCGCCAGTTGATTCTGAAAATCCTCATAAATGTCATTAAATATCAGGTTCTGCAATTTGTGAGAGAGAAATGTACCAATGGAGGCTAATATGAGAAAGCTGGCGCCGATATACAACAACAATATCTTGTACTTGAGTTTCATTAGGAATTTTCTTCCGGGAGAGAGTTGTCGAAATAGGGATAATATGGCCTAATCCAAAAAAGTTGTCAAACACTGACCGAAATTTTCCGGTATTTTGTAATGCGATGAAGCCTGGTACGACAAATAGCGTAATGAATCCGCCCTGATAAATGCTATAATGAGAGAAAAGGGCCTCGGAAACAAATAAATCCGCAATCTTGTTTGTCTTATTGCCCGCCTTCAGCGTTGCACCAAAAGTCACATATCGATAATATGCTCCCCTTGGTGCGCCTTGAAGGCGAACAAAAATTCGGCGCAATCTATGGGTATTTATTTGTTTCCGCGACCCTTCCAGGTTTTCTTGAACAGGTTGCTTAAATCCGACAATGGCCGAACATACTTGACATACGTTGATATATTCCCTATTGTAGGGGAAATTTTTAATACTATTTATTTACTCAATGGAGGAATTCATGGCAGAACAGAAAGACTACCAATGTGTCGATTGCGGAAAGCAAGCACAAGCAAGTGGTGATGATGCTAAGGCACCTGAGTGTTGCGGGAAACAAATGCAGGAACAGGAACCCCTGAACGTCTGCCTGGCTCCGGGGGGGGCGCGATCTTCAAGATTCGATGACCTGGAGGAGCCTTGCGACGACGGCAGATCCGGCTCTTAAGCAAAGCCGATTTAACGAATTTCTTGAACCCATTTTAAAAAACCCATTGCCCATTTAAAAATCCGTATCGGCGGGTTTTTAAATGGGTGCTCATTCGAACACCCTCCGCACACCACCCGCTTTGTCCCTGATAAATCATTTTATGCCAAGAAGTTGGAATATCTATTCAGACCTTTCAATAATTATACAAGAGTCTTCATTCGCCATTCATTAATCGTCATTTCCAAAAAGGGGGGGCAAAATGAATAAAATCAAAATCAGTATTATGCTGCTAATATCTTTTGTCATTTTAACGGGTTTCAATACCGACAACGCCATCGTGCCGCAACAGGAGATCTTGTCCGGTGGTCCACCCAAAGACGGTATCCCTGCAATTTTAAAACCCAAAATAGTCGCATTCGGCGAAGCGGCCTACCTCACGGATTTGGATGTGGTCATCGGCGTGAAAATAGGCCGCGAAACCCGGGCCTATCCGGTTAAAGTCCTGAACTGGCATGAAGTCGTCAACGATACCATCGGCGGTGTAGACGTCGCGGTGACTTTCTGACCGCTTACCCAAACGGGGGTCGTGTACTCTCGCACGGTAGATGGGAAGAAACATACTTTTGGCGTATCCGGCCGTTTGTACAAGAGCAATGTCCTGCTATATGATCACCAGACGGAAAGTCTGTGGTCCCAGCTAATGAACCAGGCCGTCACCGGTCCTGAGGCAGGTAAAAGTCTTACGGTCTTGCCCTCCAGCAGGATAAAATGGAAAACATGGCAGCAGAGAAATCCGCACACCACGGTGCTTTCAGATGATACCGGATTTTACCGCGACTACTCCATAGATCCGTATGAGGGGTATTACCGCATTGGTTCCCTGATGTTTCCGGTCGGAGACGTGCGTCAGGATATGTCCGCCAAAGAACCTGTGCTGGGTATCGAAATCAAAAATTATGCCAAAGCCTACCGCTTGGATTGGCTCAGTGCCAATCCGGGGATTCACAATGATACGGTGGGAGGTTATCCAATCCGGATCGAAGTTAGTCCTGACGGTGAAGTGGTGGCTGTGCGTGACAAACAGGGCAATGTGCTGGCAGCCACTTACTCATACTGGTTTGCCTGGCAGGCGTTTCACCCTGAAACAGAGGTCTTTAAAGTAGATTGAAGGTTCCGGCAAAAAAAGCCGATATTATCCTGCAGCTTTCTAACGGTTTCCGGCCCGGCTATTACCTGGATTCTGCACCACTTGGAGGCTTTCAGATGCAGGATTCAGCTAACTTTCTACTCCTCCGACCAGATCGGTTTCCGCTTTTCGTTAAAAGCGGTCATCCCTTCAATAGCATCCGGCCATGTTGCCTGCGAGGCCATCATCTCTTTGGCCAGGTGGTAGGCCTGTTTTTCAGGCATGTCTATCTGCTGATAGAAATGCTGCTTTCCAATTCCAAGGACCCTCAAGCTGTATTGTGCGATTTCCGTTGCAAGCGCCCATGTTTCCTCCTCCAGCTTATCATCCGCGACGATCCTGTTGACCAGGCCCTGGGTCAAAGCTTCCTGGGCACTGAGGAAATTTCCGGTAAATAGCATTTCGAGGGTTTTCTTTTGTCCGATGGCACGACTTACGGCAACCGTCGGGGAAGAGCAATTGTAGCCGATTTTGATCCCGGTCATAGCAAACTGCGCTCCTTTTTCGGCAGCCACCGCAAGGTCACAGCCTGCAACCAAATGGCACCCGCCTGCCATAGCTATACCGTGGACCTGGGCGATAATCGGTTGGGGGATAGCGTGCATCAGATCGTACATGTCGATACAAGTCTGAAAGAAATCACGGACGTTATTGATGGGCTGATTAAGAATCTCAGCCTTGTCGTGTCCCGAACAGAAAACCGGGCCATTTCCTTTTATGATAATTACCCTGACAGCCCTATTTTTTCCAGCCTCTTTAAAACAGTGGGTCATCTCTTCCTCAGCCTGTTGGCCGAGGGCGTTTCGCTTTTCAGGCCGATTCAAAGTCATGGTTCCGATCTTTTCACGCTCTTCATAAATAATGTGTTTGTAATCCATAATCTTCTCCCTGAAAAATTTGGTGTTGTGAGATAAGTCTCTAAGCTTTATCCGAGACTGCGCCTGGTATAAGTGGCCCCTGCGGGGGAAGCTATGGCGCAGTTAATAAAATTTAGGTGTCGGGTATCAGGTTTCGGGTGTCCCCGCTTGCGCTTCGCTCCAGACAGGATCGTAGACAGGTTTCGGGTGTCAGGGAACCGAGGTACCTAAGTCCTGAAACCTGAACACTGTCACCTGAAACCCCCAATTTCTTACAACATGTTATCAGAAAAAACCAGATAAGCGCCTGGTCGGAGAGCTATTGTTATCACCCCTTTGCTGGATTGGCAAATACATATTTTTAGATAGAGCAATGATTTGAGGGTTACCTTAAAGGGTTGATATTTCCGGCCGGCTTTGCTAACTTTCATTGTCAATTGAAAGAAAATCTCAGGCCGCGCCATATAGATTAAAAAAATGGCTGTGAAACTTTGTCCGTCACGGAATTGCATGAAAATTGGACTTGGATCCATTTCAGGAGATTTAATCAATGGCTGAAAATGATCATATTCCCCTCGGTGTGGGTTTTTATCCGGATTGGTTTAACAAACACTATGGTATTTCATTTGACCGGAATTACTATTTTGATCCTGAAACAAGAATCGAAGCCAGGATGGAGATTGACAAGAGGCTTTATGACAGATTCGGCGAAGTGGGCCTGGGCTCGCCGGATCCGGAACCCAAACCGCTGATAACCTTTGGCATGGCAATGCTTCCGGCAATTTTTGGCTGCGAAATCGTATTTGAAGCTGACGCGCTTCCCTGGGCTATGCCGTTAAATCTTCCTGAAGATGAAATTATGAGGCTTGAAGTTCCTGACCTATTCAATTCTCATCCCATGAAGGACATGCTGAAGCAGATCGAATACCTCGAGGGGAAATACGGGAAGGTTGTCGGTGATATCAACACCACGGGTGTTCAAAACCTGGCCCTTAAAATCCGGGGCGACCAATTTTACTACGATTTCTTTGAAAATCCGGAACTTTGTCACCATTTACTGAAAGTTTGTACGGAGAGCGTCATCCAGCTTTTCAAATTCAATCACAAGACCACCGGTACCGGTGCTTTGGATGTGACCCCCATGTGCGATCCTAAACTTTCCATACTGCCCAATTGTACCGCGGAGCAGATTTCGTTGGAAACCTATGAGAACTTTATCCTCGGATATGACAATCAGGTAGCTGATGCGTGTCGCCCGGTGGGAATTCACCATTGCGGTTCCGTAAACGAGGTCCTGGATGGGTATGCCAGGGTCCGGCACCTGGAATTTATTGAAATCGGATTTGGTTCAGACGTTAAGAAAACCCGAGAGGTGTTTGGGCCCGAGGTTGCAGTCAATTCAAGAATTAGCCCGGTATTGATGAAAAACGGCACGGTCGAAGAAATCTCAGCCGAGGTGCGCCGTCTCATTGAGTGCGGGTCGCCGCTAAAGAATTTTTCCATCGATACGGTTGGATTGATCTTTGGCACCCCTGACGAGAATGTGATCGCGGCGCGCAAAGCGGCCGCAGAATTCGGCCAATTTAACCGTGAAACAAAATCTGTCAGCAAAAAAATGGTATTTTCCGGCACGGACGCAGCCGGAACCCCTGTTGAGACCATCATCAGGAGCGCTTCGAAAGAAGTCGTTATCGGCCCAACCCGTCCGCTTGTCATTATCGGTGAACGTATAAACCCCACCGGCCGTAAAAAACTTGCCCGGGCGTTGGAGGATGGAAATTTAGAAATGGTGCAGTCTGAAGCCCTCAAACAAGTAGAAGAGGGCGCACAAATACTTGACGTAAATGTCGGGGTTTCCGGCATCGATGAGCCAAATATTTTGCAAGAGGCCGTTCGAGCCATTAGTGAAGTGACAGAGGTTCCTTTATGCATCGATTCCGCGCTGCCGGAGGCGTTGGAGGCCGGTTTAAAGGCCTATACAGGAAAGGCGCTCGTAAATTCGGTTAACGGTGAGAAACACAAACTCGACCAAATACTGCCCCTGGTCAGGGCCAACGGGGCTGCAGTAATCGGGCTGACGATGGATGACGATGGGATTCCTAAAGAAGCCGAGAAGCGGCTTGAAATTGCCAGGCTCATCGTCAACAGAGCACTAAAGGAAGGGATAGCCCGTGAAGATATAATTATCGATCCACTTGCCATGGCAGTCGGTGCAGACGACCAGGCAGCAATTGAAACCCTTAAGGCCCTGCCCCTGATACGCGATGAACTGGTGGGACTTGAGGCTGTCGGCATTGATTTCCGACATGCTGGCCGGCAAGGACCAATATTGTTCTACTTATATTTCGACTTACGGCAGTAAAATAGGCGCTGGCGGGGAAGCCAAAATAATCGGAAAAGAAAAAAAACCAAGTGAGCCGGCTCTGGAAGCACTTAAAGAGGCTGTCATACATGGAAAACGCAAAATCGCAACGGATATTACCCAAAAAGCCCTGGATGACGGCGCAGATCCACAGACCCTGATTGACAGTTGCCTCATTCCAGCCCTTAATTCAGTGGGCGATAAATTTGAGAAAAAAACGATATTCGTGCCGGAGATGATGATTGCGGCCAAATCGATGCAGGCCTGCGTTGATCTAATCAAGCCCTTGATAAAAAAAGAAGAGCAGAACATACTGGGTACGGTAGTACTGGGAACGATTTTTGGCGATCTTCATGACATTGGGAAAAATCTTGCCAGGCTGCTTTTGGGAACTTCCGGGTTCAACGTAATAGATCTAGGGGAAAATGTGCCGGCCGAAAAATTCGTGATTGCGGCCCAAGAAAATAATGCGGACCTCGTTGGCCTGTCATCTTTATTGACTACCGGCGATCCTCATGTAAAGGAGACTATCGAGGCAATCAAGACCAGTTCGATCGGTGATGAGGTCAAGATAATTTGCGGTGGTGCAGCCCTTAGCCAGAAATTTGTTGAAGCATGTGGCGGCGATGCTTACGCAAACGACGCTGCCGATGGTGTTAAAAAGAGCAAATCCCTTCTGGGAATTGCTTGAGAACCGCTTAAAAAAATGTCCCCATACTATTTATTCCATTCTTTATCCTGCAGCGTTCGCCGCAACGCTTTGCCTGAAGCAGATCTCGGAACTTCTTCTATAAATTGAACCGCCACGGGGACTTTAAAAGGCGCCATTTTGGCCTTACAGTAGGCTCTTATTTCGGCCTCAGTGGCGGTCTCACCTTCCTGGAGCTGGATGAAAGCTTTAGGCGTTTCGCCTTTTATGCCGTCAGGGATGCCCACAATAACCAGGTCTTTGATCTGGGGGTGGCCGAGCATCATGTCTTCCACTTCGGATGGAAAAACTTTTTCTCCCCCGACGTTGATCATATCCTTTTTGCGGTCCACAATGTAGGCGAAACCGTCCTCGTCCATGTAGGCTATATCGCCGGAATGAAACCAGCCTTCGGCGTCAAATGCCGCTTTTGTCACTTCCGGTTTATTAAGATATCCATTGGTCACGCAGGTTCCTCTGGCACACAGTTCGCCCTGTTTGCCGGGCGGCAGGCTATTGCCGTTTTCGTCAACCACCTTTAATTGGGCATCCGCCATTCCTTTGCCGCACGAACCGATCCGGGTCTCCGCATATGGTGCCGTGGAACCGACGCAGGAGACTTCGGTCAGGCCCCAGGTCTCCGCATATCGCCAATTAAGATTTTCCTCAACCTGCCGTATCAGAATTTCAGGCATCTTGGTAGCTGCCGACAGGCAAAAAACGACAGATGAGATATCCCGTTTAGCGAGATCAGGCTGTTTGAGCAGCAGGTTGTACATTGGCGGAACACCCTGGAAAACCGTCGGTTTCAACTTTTCAATCTCATTCAAGGCCATTTCCGGGTAGAAACGTTCGACCGTTATGACCGTCCCGCCTTGAGATAACATTCCAAATGTGCCGTTCACCAGTCCCCAACAATGAAAAATCGGTGTAGCGACCATTATTGAATCGTCCGGTGTGAAATGAACTTTGCCAAACTCGGTGGCGTTATGCCGGACATTCAAATGGGTGGCCATAACCCCTTTGGGCCAACCCGTGGTTCCGGAAGTGTACATCAGATGACACGTGTCACTGCTTTTTGTAGCCGGTGACTTAAAACGATCATTGCCATTGTCCTGCACGGATTCTAATGATGGATAATTTCCGCCGGCCTGGTCTTTTGTTAAAATCGTGTCTTTTAATGAGGCGATTTCCGACCGTATCGCTTCTATAATGGGGAGCCTCTTGGAATCAACCAGCACCACACGAGTTTGGCAGTCTTTGAGTATATACGCCACTTCCTGTTCTTGAAGCATCGCATTCACAACGTTTACTGTCAATCCGGCCTTTACGGTTCCGAGATACCCAATGACAAGTTCCGGTATACTTGGGAGGAAAATAGACAGCACATCCCCTTTTTTCAGTCCCATCTTCAAAAGACCCGCGGCAGTTCGATTTATTGATGTGTCCAGTTCCCCATAAGATATTCGCTGTTCGCCGAAGCGTATTGCCGTCTTCTCAGGATTATCTTTCACATGTCGATTGATGATATCCGATACATTCATGTGCATTCCTCCCCACCGCTATATTTACATCCCATTTCTATTCTTCGAACTACTATACCTTATAGCTGCATAAAATTTTGTATTGGATATAGGCCGTTGTGATGAAAACCATTGGCGCTATTCCTAGATTCTGGATACTGAATTTTTTTTAATCTCACTCTCGGCGCATTACTGAATATCCAGTATCCAGTATCAAGCATCAAGTATCGGTCCCGTAAAAGCGACGGTCTCACTCTTACGCCACATGCAGGGTTAAACAAATTTATGTAACGTTAGGGGACAGTTTGGCACTGCACTAAATACTTGCTGCCAACCGCGCTCCTTGATCGATGGCTCTTTTGGCATCCAGCTCGGCCGCCAGGTCTGCGCCGCCGATTAAGTGAATCGGCATATCGGAATTTTCCAACTCCTCCTTTAAGTCTCTTAACGGTTCCTGTCCGGCACAGATAATCACGGTGTCGACCGCCAAACAGCGGGGTTCACCTTTAAGCGAGATGTGCAACCCATTCTTGTCGATCTTGTTATAGGTCACACCGTTTATCATGACGACATTGCGTTGCTTGAGCGTAATGCGATGGATCCAGCCGGTTGTTTTGCCCAGGGTCGCGCCCATTTTATCCGATTTGCGCTGCAGCAGATAAATCTGGCGCCCGGAAGCGGGCACCTGGGGCCGTTTCTTTGCCAGCCCGCCGGGCAGCCGATATTCTTTGTCGACCCCCCATTCTTTTAAAAATCGATCCGCGTCGAGACTGGTTGAAATGCCCGCCTGGTGGGTAATGTATTGAGCGACGTCAAACCCGATACCGCCGGCACCGACGATGGCGACGTGCTCTCCGACTTCTTTCTTATGCAATAAAACATCGATATAATTCAGTACGTTTGGGTTGTTGATGCCGGCGATTTGCGGCTTGCGCGGGGTGACTCCGCTGGCCAGGACTACCATTTCAAAATTTTCGGCAGCCAAATCGGCAGCCAGAGCCCGTGAATTTAAACGAACCTGAACACCGGTTAATTCAAGTTGTCGTTTATAATAGCGCAACGTTTCGTTAAATTCCTCTTTGCCGGGAATTTGATTGGCCATATTCAGCTGGCCACCAATTTTGTCGCTTTGTTCAAACAGGGTAATTTCATGTCCCCTCAGGGCAGCAACTACGGCAAAAGACAGACCGGCCGGTCCCGAACCGACTACGGCAATTTTTTTGGGCTTCTGGGCTGTCTTATATTGAAGTTCGATTTCATGACAGGCGCGTGGATTCACCAGGCAGGATGAAATTTGGCCCAGAAAAATGTGATCCAGACAGGCCTGGTTGCAGGCAATGCAGGTATTAATCTCATCGGCTCTGTCCTCGGCCGCTTTTATTACAAAATCAGCATCCGCTAAAAACGGACGGGCCATTGAAATCATGTCCGCGTCACCCCGGGTCAACACCATTTCGGCCATTTCGGGGGTGTTGATGCGATTGCTGGTCACCAGCGGGATGGAAACTTTTTCTCTTAATCTTGAGGTTACCCAGGTAAAAGCTGCCCGCGGCACCAGCGAGGCTATCGTGGGTACCCTGGCTTCATGCCAGCCGATGCCGGTATTGATAATGGTGGCGCCGGCTTGTTCAATTTTTTTCGCCAGATGTACGACTTCCTCCCAGGAGCTGCCGTTTTTGACCAGGTCGATCATCGAAAGCCGATAAATAATGATAAAGTCAAGACCGGTCTTTTTTCTGACCTGGCGTATAATTTCAACCGGAAACCGAATGCGGTTTTCAAAACTGCCGCTCCAGCCATCGGATCGATTATTGGTTTTCGATACAATAAACTGGTTGATCAGATAGCCCTCGGAGCCCATAATCTCCACGCCGTCATAGCCGGCCTGCCGGGCCAGAAAAGCACAGTTTGCATAATCGGCAATGTGCTCCAAAATTTCCGGTTCAGTCAAGGCCCGCGGTTTGAAAATATTTATCGGCGCCTTGATCGCTGACGCACTCACCAGTTCTTCATTAAAGGCGTATCGCCCGGCATGCAGAATCTGCATGGCAATTTTGCCGCCTTCCCGATGCACGGCCCTGGTGACTGTTTTGTGTTGTCCGACTTCATCCGTGGTGTTCATTTTGGCTGCACCGGCGGCAACACACCCGGCTTCGTTCGGCGCGACCCCTCCGGTAACGATAAGCCCGACCCCGCCCCGAGCTCTTTCGGCAAAATAGGCTGCCATACGCTCAAACCCATTCGGCGCTTCTTCGAGCCCGGTGTGCATCGATCCCATGAGAACCCTATTTTTTAATTTAGTGAAGCCTAAGTCTAATGGTGATAGTA
>Ga0056115_1000625_pt1 | contig 15887 bp, 12 predicted proteins | sample WorMetOlspDAHAB1_FD_77007 | JGI IMG/M metagenome (GOLD analysis project Ga0056115, IMG submission 77007) | Marine gutless worms symbiont microbial communities from Max Planck institute for Marine Microbiology, Germany - Olavius sp. DAHAB.1 ...
CGGCCAGGGCCACATCCTCGTTGGTAAGGCCCGCCCGTTCTGCGCCAAACAGCACCCCGGCAGCCACCCCCGCCGCCACCGCCTGATGCAGCCGCCCGGCCGCCGCCCGCGGCGTGAGGATCTCGGCCACCTGCTCGCGCTCCCGCGCGGTGGTGGCAAACAAGACCTGGAGGTCGGCGACCGCCGCGGACGTCGTCTCGAACACCTGCGCCGCATCGATCACCTGGACCGCGCCGGACGAGGCCTCGCGCGCCTTGGGCGACGGCCAGCCATCGCGCGGGCGCACCAGGCGCAGGTCGGCAAGGCCGCAATTCAACATGGCGCGGGCGACCATGCCGATGTTCTCGCCCAATTGCGGGTCGACCAGGATCACCGCCGGCGCCGGCGGAAGCGCGTCCAGATCGACCTGTTTGACCCGATCCGTTCCTGCCATAAGTCCGTCGTCAGGCGCCGGCAGCGCCCGCCCGGAACAGCCGGTAGGTGTAGGCGTCGTAGAGCGCGTTGTAAGAGGCGTCGATCACGTTGGCGGAGACCCCCACCGTGGACCAGCGCACGCCGGAGGAATCGGTGCTTTCGATCACCACGCGGGTGATCGCGTCGGTGCCTGACGTGTCGGCGCGCGGCGGCATGATGCGGACCTTGTAGTCCACCAGGTGCATGTCCTCCAGCGCCGGATACGCCGACAGCAGCGCCTTGCGCAAGGCGGTGTCCAGCGCGTTGACCGGCCCGTTGCCGTTGGCCACGGTCATCACCTGGGCGCCGTCCACCTCCACCGTCACGGTTGCCTCGGATTCCGTGACAAGCTGGCCGCGCGCATTCCAGCGCCGGTCGTCCATGATGCGAAACCGGTTGAGCTTGAAATAGTCCGGCACCTCGCCCATCACGCGCCGGGCCAGCAGCTCGAAGCTGGCCTCCGCGCCGTCATAGGCATGGCCCTTGAACTCCATCTCCTTGACCCGGTCCACCAGTTCCCGGATCAGCGGCTCGCGATCGGAAAGATCGATGCCAATCTCGTCCAGCCGGGCCAGCACATTGGACCGACCGGCCTGGTCGGAGACCACGATGTGGCGCTGATTGCCCACCAGCCTGGGCTCGATATGCTCGTAGGTACGCGGGTCCTTCGCCACGGCGGAAACATGCAGGCCGCCCTTGTGCGCGAAAGCCGCCTCGCCCACATAGGCCGCGTGCCGGTTGGACGGCCGGTTCAGCCGGTCGTCCAGCAGGCGCGAGATGCCGGTCAAACGGCCGAGCGCGTCTTTGGCAATGCCGGTTTCAAAACCCATCTTCAACATCAGCGACGGGATCACCGAGACCAGATTGGCATTGCCGCAACGCTCGCCCAGGCCATTCAGGGTGCCCTGGACCTGGCGCGCGCCGGCGCGCACCGCGGCCAGCGAATTGGCGACCGCGTTTTCGGTGTCGTTGTGCGCATGGATGCCCAGATGGCTTCCCGGTACGTGATTGGTCACTTCCCCGACGATCTCTGCGACCTCGTGCGGCAGGGTCCCGCCGTTGGTGTCGCACAAGACGACCCAGCGCGCGCCCGCCTCGTAGGCCGCCTTGACGCAGGCAAGCGCGAAATCCGGATTCGCCTTGAAACCGTCGAAGAAATGCTCGGCGTCGTACATCGCCTCGTCCTTGCGCGCCACGGCCAGCGCCACGGAATCGCGGATCATGGCGACGTTTTCTTCCTTCTCGATCCCAAGCGCGACGTCGACGTGAAAGTCCCACGCCTTGCCCACGAGGCACAGGCCGGTCGCCTTCGACGTCAGCAGCGGCGCCAGGCCCGGGTCGTTCTCGGCGCTGCGGCCCGGGCGCCGGGTCATGCCGAAGGCGATCAGGCGGGCGTTCTCCAGCGGCGGCGGCGCGTTGAAGAAGGCGTCGTCGGTGGGGTTGGCGCCGGGCCAGCCGCCTTCGACGTAATCGACGCCCAATGCGTCCAGCGCCGTCGCGATCGCCACCTTGTCGGCGACGGAAAAATCGACGCCTTGCGTCTGCGCGCCATCGCGCAGGGTGGTGTCGAACAGATAGATGCGATCAGTCATTGTTCCGGTGTCTTTCGCACTGGTTGGTTGTCTGCGCCTGCCCTGCGAAGGATGCGTGCCGCCGGCTGCCATGCGCCCGGGCGCTTGGAAGTGAGCACATCATCGCGCCGCCGCCCCGTCACGCCCGGCGCCAGTCGGTGGTGCCGTCGGGGCGGTCTTCCAGGACGACGCCGCGCGCCTTCAGGTCGTCGCGGATCCGGTCGGCAGCGGCGTAGTCCTTTGCCGCCTTCGCCGCACGCCGTTCGCCGATCAGCGCCTCGATCTCGCCGGCGTCGTCGACCGCGCCCTTGAACCAGACCTCGGGATCCTGTTCCAACAACCCCATAACCGCACCGGCGGCCCTGAGCGCCCCGGCAAGCGCGTGCGCTTCGGGGCCGCCCGGATCTTTGTTCAGTCGGGTCGTCAGATCGTGCATGTGCGCCAGCGCGCGCGGCGTGTTGAGGTCGTCCTCCAGCGCCGCCAGCACCGGCTGGGGCGGCGCGTCATCGGCCGCTGCGTCGGACGGCGCCGCCCGCAGGGCGCCGTACATCCGGTCCAGGCTGGCCTTGGCTTCCACCACCTTGTCCTTGGTGAAGTCCAGGGGCGCGCGGTACTGGGTCTGCAGCAGGACCAGGCGCAGGGCCTCGCCCGGAAACTCCTCCAGCAGCTCCTTCACCGTGTAGAAGTTGCCGAGGGATTTCGCCATTTTCTCGCCCTCGCTCATCAGGAAGCCATTATGAACCCAATAGCGCGCGAAGCCGCTTTCGGGATGGGCGCCGCAGCTCTGGGCGATCTCGTTTTGATGGTGCGGGAAGATCAGGTCCATCCCGCCGCCGTGTATGTCGAAATCGTCGCCCAGATACTTGGCGCTCATGGCAGAGCATTCGATGTGCCAGCCGGGGCGGCCCCGTCCCCATGGGCTGTCCCAGCCCGGAAGGTCCGGCGTCGACGGCTTCCACAGGACGAAATCGGCCGGGTCTTTCTTGTAAGGCGCAACTTCGACCCGGGCGCCGGCGATCTGCTCGTCCCGGTCCTTGCGCGCAAAGGCGCCGTATTCCTCCCAAGACGGCACGTCGTAGAGCACATGGCCGTCGGCCTCATAGGCGTGCCCGCGCGCGATCAGTTCTTCTATCAGCGCGATCATTTCGGCGATGTGGTCGGTCGCCCGCGGCTCCACCGTCGGCTCCAGGCTGCCTAACGCTGCGACGTCGGTATGGAACTGCGCGGTCGTGCGTCCGGTCAGCACAGCGATCTCCTCGCCGCGCTCGGCTGCACGTTCGACGATCTTGTCCTCCACGTCCGTGATGTTGCGGACATAGGTGACGTGGTCCGCGCCGTACTCGGCCTGTAGCAAACGGAACAGGACGTCGAACACCACCAGGGGCCGCGCGTTGCCGATGTGAATGAGGTCGTAGACGGTGGGACCGCAGACATACATGCCCACCGCGCCGGGGTCGCGCGGAACGAAGTCTTCTTCCGTTCGGCGTGCGGTGTTGTAAAGCCTCAATCCCATCTTGCCCTGCCAATCGGCCGGACGCCCCGGTCCGGGAATGCGTCCGCGGTCGTCTCTTTCAGTGGTGCGGTAATTTCTGAGAGTGCTGCGGTGTCGATCCGCAGTCGGCCGCCCTGCCCCGCTGGTGAATCAGCGACAGCGACAGCCGCCGGTAATCGACCGGCAAATTCCCCCGACGACGGCACATGACCGCAGCCGCCCGTGGCCCTGGGCCCGGGTCCGCGCGGACATGTCAATCGGAAGGCGATGGCTCATCGTGATTTCCGGCCGATTTCGAAGGGCCGGACTATAGACCGGGCCCGGCGAAAAGACAAACGCCGGACGCAGCGAGGCGCGCAGGCTTAGGTCGCGATCGCGCGCTGTTCCTGCCAGGGCCGAACCCACAGACCGCAAATCAGCTTTTCCACGGCGCCGTCCTGCCCTGCCAGCGGCAGGACCAGCCGGTCGAAGGAGTGGACGAGAGAGCCAAGTTCGGGGATGTCGCGATGCACGTGGCGCGGCACCCGGCTTTCGACGACCTGACGGTAGATCTCGGTCATCCCGGGGTCCAGGTCGCCCTGGAGAGGATCGTCCACGTAGCGGCCGGTCGCGTCGTGTCCGAACCAGTCGCAGACCCGCGTCCCCACCAACCTGAAACGAAAACGCAACGGGTCTCGTTCCACGTCGACGATGTAGATGTAGGGAAGCAAACGCGGAATGTCCGCCGGATTGAGATCCGCGCGCAACGGGAGACGGTTTTGTCTGCACTTCGAATGCCAGTAGTCGTAGATGGCGCGCAGAGTTGTCGTCTCGATGTTTCGGGACTGAAGCAAGACCCCAATTCCTCCGTAACACTCAGGTCGTTTTCAAGAGTGTTGCAGAGAAAGGTGGCAAATGACAAGAACTAAAGAAACCAATAATGATCAATAAACGACTGCATTTGTGGTAATTGCGTTTTCGCAACCACTGAATGACAGACAGATCACTGCGGGCAACGGACCGGTCTGATGGATCCAGGTCGGACGAAATGACGCGGCGCGGCAATGCGACGAACGCGCCATCGGCCCCCTAAAGAATGGTGCGGAAGGCGTTGGTGATCGGATAGCGCCGGTCGCGCCCGAACGCGCGGCGGGTAACCTTCACGCCGGGCGGCGCCTGGCGGCGCTTGTACTCGGCCAGGTCCAGCATGCGCCAGACCCGCTGGACGGTGGAGGCGTCGTGACCGCGGCCGATGATCTCGTCCAGCGCCATTTCTCCTTCCACCAGGCAGCGGAGGATATCGTCCAGGACGTCGTAATCGGGCAGCGTGTCCTGGTCGGTCTGGTCCGGCTTCAACTCGGCGCTGGGCGCCTTGGTGAGGATACGTTCGGGCATGACCCGGCCATCCGGGCCCAGAACACCCTCCGGCGTGTGCTGGTTGCGCCAGTTTGCAAGCCGGTAAACATCGGTCTTGTAGATATCCTTCAACACCGAATAACCGCCGCACATGTCGCCGTACAGGGTGGCGTAGCCGACCGACATTTCGGATTTGTTGCCGGTGGTCAGAACCATATGGCCAAGCTTGTTCGAGATCGCCATCAAGGTGATGCCGCGGGCGCGCGACTGGATGTTCTCCTCGGTGGTGTCCGGCGCCTGGCCTTCGAACAGCGGCGCCAGCATGGATTGGAACGCCTGCATGGCCGGTCCGATATTGACCTCGTCCAGCTTCACACCCAGCAGGGCGCAGGCCTCCGCTGCGTCGTCCAGGCTGTCGCGGCTCGTGTAGGGCGACGGCATCATGACGCAGTGAACGCGGTCAGGCCCCAGCGCGTCGGCCGCCACGGCCGCCGATAGGGCGGAATCGATGCCGCCCGACATGCCCAGGACGACGCCGGGGAACCCGTTCTTGTTCACATAATCCGCAAGACCGGTGCACATGGCCCGGTAGATCGCCTCCAGACCCTCGATCGGGGGCGCGAGGGCGCCCTCCTCGCAAACCCAGCCCTCGGCGCCGCGGCGCCACCGGGTCATCGCGACGGCGCTTTGGAAGCCGGGCATTTGCGCCGCCAGTCCGCAATCGGCATTGAGCGCGAACGACGCGCCGTCGAAGACCAGCTCGTCCTGGCCGCCGACCTGGTTCACATAGACCAGAGGCAGGCCGCACTCGGTGACCCGGGCAACTGCGTAGTGCATCCGCATTTCGGTCTTGTCGTGCTCGAACGGCGAGCCGTTCGGAACGACCAGGATCTCGCCGCCGGTCTCTTGCAGGCACTCGACCACGTCCGGGGTCCAGATGTCTTCGCAGATCGGCACACCCAGCCGAACCCCGCGAAATGCGATCGGGCCAGGCAGCGGCCCCTGGGCGAAGACCCGCTTCTCGTCAAACACGCCGTAATTGGGGAGATCGTACTTGAACCGGCTGGCGGCGACGTCGCCCCCGTCCAGCAACAGCACCGCATTGTAAAGCTTGCCGCCCTCGCGCCAGGGCGTGCCGACCAGCAAAGCCGGCCCGCCGTCGCCGGTCTCCGAAGCAAGCGCCGCAACGGCCGTCTCGATGCGGTCCTGAAAGAACGGCTTCAGCACCAGGTCCTCCGGCGGATAGCCGCAGACGGCAAGCTCCGACGTGACCACCAGGTCCGCGCCAGCGTCGGCGGCCTCGGCCCGCGCCGCGCGGATCAGGCCGATATTGTGATCAATCGCCCCCACGGTCGGATTGAGTTGGGCAAGCGCAATGGAAAGCGAATCCGTCATCGTCGGTTCCGTGCTGACGCCACCACGGCGCACCCCGCAGGCGCGCCGCACGCGCCCGACTATCCACAGCGGTCAAAGCAGACGCAAGCTAAAGCGAGAACCGACCGGAGGTTCAAATGCCGCACGCGTGGTCGCCAAGCGCCTGGGCAAAGGCGGCATAGGATCGCGTGCCGCACAGCGTCGCGCGCAGACGCCGCACCGTCTTGCTCTGATAATTGTCGTTGGCGACCACATGGTGCGCCCAGATGAGGACATCGCGTCGACGCTCGCGCACAGCCAGGGTCACCGAGTCGATGATCGCCTGGGCCTCGCCAACCCCGGCCAGGGGGATCAGGCCGTAGGCATCTTCCTCCAGCCGCACCAGGTTCAGCAGGGCGAGGCCGCGCACGCTGCCGTCCGCCGCGGACTCCGCCAGAAGCGCCTTGCCGATGTAACGTTTTTCGGTATCCGGGGCGAACCTGGGATGAAAGAAGTAATGCGCCCCCAGGGTGGCCTTGGCCTCGCGATCCCCTTCCAGAGCGGCAATCTCCAACAGCCGATAGCCGCCCGCGACGGCGGCCTCGGAATCGCCGAGGGCCACGAGGCGCCAGCCGACCAGTGCGAAGGCGCGGGAGCTGCCGAGACGGTCGGCGGCGCGATAGAGCCGCACTGCCTCATCGGACTTGAACCCGGGATCGCCCGCGCCCCGCTGCGCCAGATAAAGCGCGGCCGCCGCATAATCGCTTTCCAGGGCGCGGGCCAGATACGCCGCTCCCTCCCCGTCGCGTCCTGCCAGCACCAAGGCACGGCCGTACAGAAACTGGTAGCGCGGGTTGTCGGGACGGTGCTCCAGGGCTTCCCGGCAGGCCGGCACGGCCTTCGCGGCATCGACCTGCCTGTCCGCCACACCGGGGGCGATGGCCCGGGCGTCGTACTCGTAACTGGCCAGCAGATCGCAGCCCAGCGGCCGTTCGCCGGCGACGCCCAGTGCCGGCGCCAGGACCAATACAGCGAAAAGGCACCACCAGCGTGCCATGCCCTTGCCCTTCCTCCGCTCCGCCGGGCTTTGCCGCAGGCATGCTGCGGCGCCCGGTCCGATTCTTCTGGAGCTCGATTTTATCGATTTAAATCAAAGTGTTGAAGTAGCAATTCGTTAACCACGTAAGACACTGTCCGGCCACGGTCTGGCGCGGGTCATCGTGGCATCGGCAGCTCTGGCGAGGCAGGAGAACAATCAGGCGTTGGGCACACCGGCATGTGCACGGCGGTCCGACGGCGCGGCCGTGGCCTTTGCCCGATGGGTGACCATCCGACGGTAGAGGGCTTCGACGGCGCGGCTTCCGGTGCGCTCGAAGGCGAAGGGAAACAGGGCATGCAGCAGGCACGCGGCCGCAGCCAGGGCCAAGGCGCCGGAGAAAGAAAGCGCCATCCCCATATGCTCAAGGTAGGTCTCGCCGACCGATGCGGGGTGCTGGGTGAAGGACAGCCGTGCCATGTCACGCTCCGTTTCGGGCCATAGGAGCCTTCATGGTGGCAGAATCGAGGCGAAAAAGGCTTGCGTTTTAGCCTCCGAATCCTGCGATCTATGCTATATCTTCCTACAAAACGCACAAATCTGGAGATTTTCTTTCTTGGATCAGATTGACCTGAGAATTCTGAACCTTCTGCAGCGGGACTGCTCTCTGTCCTTGAACGCCATCGCCGAGGAAGTCGGGCTGTCCTCCACCCCTTGCTGGCGGCGCATTCAGAAGCTGGAAGCCGACGGCGTGATCCGTGGCCGGGTGGCGCTCTTGGACGCGGCCCGGCTGGGCTTGGGGTTGACGGTCTTTGTCAGCCTGCGCACGGCACGCCACGACGCCACCTGGCTGGACGAACTGACCGACCGCCTGCTGGCGATGCCGGAGGTCGTGGAGGTGAACCGCCTGGCCGGTCACTGGGACTATTTGCTGCGGGTGCTCGTGGCCGACATGGCGGCCTATGACGGGTTCTACAAAGCCCTGATCGAGCTGGAAGGGCTGGCCGACGTCACTTCCGCCTTTTCGATGGAGCAGGTGAAATACACCACAGCGGTACCGCTTGCCGCCGCCGCGGAAGACAGAGGCTGACGGGTGGCGTCGGCGCGGGCTACTGCCCGCTTTCCGCGGCGACCGAAACCGATGATTCGTCCTCGTCTTCGTCGCCGGGCGTTGCGCGCGCCTTGCTGCGCAGCAGGAACTCGCGGCCGACCTTCACCCTTTCGACGCCGTCATATTCGACGATGTCTGCGGTAGCATAGGTCTCGGTCCAGCGTTCTGGCAGGTAACTGCCCGTCCCGACCACGTCTATGGGGGCGTCCGCCATGGCCATGACCTTGCACTTTTCCGGACCGAAACCAGAAGAGGCGACGATCCGGACGCGTCCGAACCCCTCGGCATCCAGCCGTTCGCGCAGGTGCCAGATGGCTGCGGCCGAAACGCCGGGGCCGATCAGGTAACGCAGTTCCGCCTCGCTGCGGTAGCCGCGGATCGCCTCCGGCGCGTTGCGCTCCAACACGGCGTAGGAACCGGCGGGGTCCAGCCCTTCTACGAAGCGGCCGCCCGGCGTGTCGACCCGCACGGCAATCTTGCCGCGGCGCGCCATCTCAGGGAACCGCTGACAGACAGCCAGCGCGTCGCTGACTTCGCGCCCGAAATAATCCACCAGCACGGTCAGGTCCTGTTCGGGAAAGGCCTCGGCATACATCTCCGCGGCCCGCACCGTGGTCCCGGCATAACCCACCAGCGCATGCGGCATGGTTCCCAGGCCCTTCTCCTGCCCGAAGTAGTGTGCCGTGGCGTCGGTGGCATTGCCCACGAAGCCGACGGCGCCGCCTTTGGCCTTGGCGCGCTCGGACCCGACCGAGGCGGCATAGGCCATCAGGTCCGCCATGGCAGGACCGGCGCAGTGGCGCGCATCCATCGCCAGGAAGGCCGTCTTCGGCAGATGCATGCACATGGTGTAGGCGTTGTGGGCGGCGACGCAGGCCGGACCGACCATCTGCAGCAACAGCGTCTCCAGATCGACCAGATGGACGAACGGCCCGGTGACGTACATCAGCGGCTCGCCCGCCCCGACCCGGCCGCCCTCACGCTTGGTCAGCTCGATCTCGAATTCAGTCTCGCGCGACCGGGCGATTTCCTTGAGCCAGTCCACAGCCAGCCGCGGCGCGGAGACCACGGGCCGGCGCATGAAGACCGCATAGGTGACCCGGGCATCGCCGAAACGGCGAATGGCCGCCTTCGTCTTGTTGAAATAGGCGTCCGTCAAACGTTCGACGGAAGCCTCGTCGGGATGGCAGTCGCTCATGGCACGGCCTCAGAACATCGTTCGTCCCGTCCGGCCTTTCCGATCGGCTCAGGAAGCGGCCGCCAGGTTGCCCAGTCCCTGACGCTGTTCCGCCTTCAACGCCTCGGCGATCAGGAAGGCCAGTTCCAACGACTGTGTCGCGTTCAGGCGCGGATCGCAATGGGTATGATACCGGTCCGAGAGCTTGTCGTCGGTGATCGCCTGGGCGCCGCCGATGCATTCGGTGACGTCCTGGCCGGTCATTTCGAAATGAACGCCGCCGCCATGGGTGCCTTCCGCCGCATGGACATCGAAGAAACCCTTCACCTCGGACAGGATCCGGTCGAACGGACGCGTCTTGAAACCGGTGGAGGATTTCACCGTGTTGCCGTGCATGGGATCGCAGGACCAAACCACCGTCCGGCCGGCGCGCTTGACGGCGCGGATCAGGGGCGGCAGGCCTTCGTGCACGTTGTTGTGGCCCATCCGCGAGATCAGCGTGATGCGACCCGGCTCGTCGTCCGGATTGAGAATGTCCAACAGGCGGACCAGTTCGTCCGGATCGCTGGTGGGCCCGCACTTGATGCCGATGGGGTTCTTGACCCCGCGCAGGAACTCCACATGGGCGCCGTCGGGCTGGCGCGTGCGGTCGCCGATCCAGATCATGTGCGCGGAACAGTCGTACCAGTGGCCGGTCAGGGAATCCTCGCGGGTCAGCGCCTGTTCGTACCACAACAGCAACGCCTCGTGGCTGGTGTAGAAGGCGGTCTCCTTGAGCTGGGGCACGCTGGTGGGCGTCACGCCGCAGGCGGCCATGAACTCCAGGGATTCGTCGATCCTGTCGGACAGGCGACGATAGCGTTCGGCCTCGGGCGTGCCGTTCAGGAAATCAAGGGTCCAGCCGTGTACGTCGTGCAAGTCGGCAAAGCCGCCCTGGGCAAAAGCCCGCAGCAGGTTCAGCGTGGCCGCCGACTGGTTGTAGGCCTTGACCATGCGTTCGGGGTCCGGTTCACGCGCGCCTTCTTCGAACTCGATCCCGTTGATGATGTCGCCGCGATAACTGGGCAGCGCCACGCCGCCCTGCTCCTCGGTCGGCGCCGAGCGCGGCTTGGCGAACTGGCCCGCGATCCGCCCCACCTTCACGATCGGCAAGGACGCGCCGAAGGTCAGCACAACCGCCATCTGCAGCATCACCTTGAAGGTGTCGCGGATGTTGTTGGCGGAGAATTCTGCGAAGCTTTCGGCGCAATCGCCGCCCTGCAGCAGGAAGGCCTTGCCGTCTGCGACCCGCGCGAGATCGGCCTTGAGGTTACGTGCCTCGCCGGCGAAGACCAGCGGCGGATAGCCCCCGAGCAGCGTCTCGACTTCGCGCAGTTTTTCTCCGTCCCGGTATTCCGGCACCTGGCGAACCTCGCGGGTCCGCCAGCTGTCAGGCGTCCATGCAGCGCCCATGACTGTACTCTCCCTGCCGTCTTGGCTTGTTCAGACCGGGTTCTATACGCCCCAAGACACGGAAATTCCAGAAATTCGTCACCCGCGGGAGGATTTCCCCCGCGCCCGGACGGCCCTATTCCGCCGCCTCGGCCGCCGGCACGGGCTCGCGCATTGTCACGAATTCCTCTGCGCTGGTCGGATGGATGCCGATCGTGGCGTCGAACTGGGCCTTGGTGGCCCCGGCCTTCAGCGCAATGCCGACGCCCTGGGTGATCTCGCCGGCGTCCGGCCCGACCATGTGGACCCCCACCACCCGGTCGGTGGCCCGGTCGACGATCAGCTTCATGAGGGTGCGCTCGTCCCGGCCCGACAGGGTGTGTTTCATGGGGCGGAAGTCGGACACGTAGACGTCGACGGCGCCGTGGCGCTCGCGCGCCTGGGCCTCGGTCAGTCCGACGGTGCCGATCGGCGGTTGCGAGAACACCGCGGTCGGGATGTTCTCGTCATCCATCCGGCCCGGGCGCCCGTTGAACAAGGCGTTGGCAAGCACCATGCCCTCGGCGATGGCCACCGGCGTCAACTGGACACGGTTGATGACGTCGCCCAGGGCATAGATCGACGGAACGTTGGTGCGGAACTCGTCATCGACGATGACCGCGCCGTCGGGCGCCAGGGCCACGCCTGCCTCCTCCAGCCCCAGCCCCTTGGTGTTGGGGCGCCGGCCGGTGGCATACATCACCAGATCTGCCTCCAGCACCGTGCCATCTTCCAGGCAGGCCTCGAAACGACCGTCGGCCAGCTTGTCGATGCGGGCGATGTTGGCATTGAAACGCAGATCGATCCCCTTCTTGCGCATCTCCTCGGCCAGGAAGAACCGGACATCGTCGTCGAACCCGCGCAGGAAATGGGGTCCGCGGTAAAGCTGGGTCACCTCTGCGCCCAGTCCGTGCAAGATGCCGGCGAATTCAACAGCGATGTAGCCGCCGCCGACAACGACGATGCGCCTGGGCAGATCCTCCAGGAAAAAGGCCTCGTTGGACGTGATGACATGTTCGTTGCCCGGGAAGTCCGGCACGCTCGGCCAGCCGCCGGTGGCGATCAACAAACGCTCTGCAGTCACGGTCCGGCCGTCGACCGACACCGTGTGCGGGTCGACCACCGTCGCCCGGGCTTCGATCAGGTCGGCACCGGCATTGTGCAGAAGATGACGGTAGATATCGTTCAACCGAGCGATTTCCTGGTTCTTGTTCTCGATCAGCTTCTGCCAGGAGAACGACCGCGGCCCCACCGTCCAGCCGAAGCCGGCCGCGTCCTCGAACTCCTCGCGAAAATGCGACGCGTAGACCATCAGCTTCTTGGGCACGCAGCCAACGTTGACGCATGTTCCGCCGAGATAACGGTCCTCGGCGACCGCAACCCGCGCGCCGAAGGACGCCGACATCCGGCTGGCGCGCACGCCGCCCGAACCGGCGCCGATGGTGAAGAGATCGTAGTCGTATTGGGGCATGTCCCGGGCCTTCCGTTGTCTTGGCCCATACATATAGGGCGGCGATCCCGGATGCGCGAGCGCGGACTTGACGGGAATGGAGCGGAGCGACTCCGTGCCGGCGCGGCTTAGGACCGAGCAAAGGCGACACTGGCGAAAGTAACCGTTCTGTGCAAACTTGATATCAACCGTGCGACAACAGTGAGCGCGAAACAGTGCGGGAAAGCATCAGGACGACGGGAAGCGTCCGAGTGCATGAAACGGGACCGGCGGTCAGGCCGGTACAGGCTCGCTATTAGAAACGATAAAGGGAGGACAGCCGTGCAGCTGAGCCGTGAAGAGTTGCTGAAGGCCTACCGCGACATGCGCACCATTCGCGAGTTCGAGGAGCGCGTGCACGAGCAGTTCGAGGCGGGCGACATCCCAGGGTTCGTACATCTCTATGCAGGAGAGGAAGCCTCGGCGGTGGGCGTCTGCCTGGAACTGGGCGAGCACGATCACATCGCCAGCACCCACCGTGGCCATGGCCACTGCATCGCCAAGGGTTGCGACCCCCTTGCGATGATGAAGGAGATCTTCGGCCGCACCGACGGCCTGTGCGGCGGCAAGGGCGGATCGATGCATATCGCGGACCTGTCCAAGGGCATGATGGGCGCCAACGGCATCGTCGGCGGCGGACCGCCCCTGATCTGCGGCGCGGCGCTGACCGCTAAGGTCCTGAACACCGGCGGCGTCGCGGTCGCCTTCGTCGGCGACGGGGGCTCTAACCAGGGAACCACGCTGGAATCCTACAACCTGGCCACGGTCTGGAACCTGCCGGTGATCTTCGTCATCGAGGACAACGGCTATGCGGAATCCACTGCCAGCGCGTGGTCGGTCGGCGGCGAACAGGTCAAGCGCGCCGAAGGTTTCGGCATGCCGGGCAAAAGCGTCGACGGGCTGGACCTTTTCGAGGTGAACGCCGCGGCACGCGAAGCGGTCGGGCGAGCCCGGGCCGGCGACGGCCCCAGCCTGCTGCATGTGCGGCTGAACCGCTATTTCGGACATTACGAAGGCGACGCCATGACCTACCGCGGCGACGGCGAGGTCGACGCGCTGCGGGCCGAACAGGACCCCCTGCGGGTCTTCCGCCAGCGGGTGACCGAGGCGAAGCTCCTGGAACCCCATCAGCTTGACGAGATCGACGAGACCGTCACGACAGAGATCGACGATGCGGTCCTGCAGGCCCGCAGCGGCGCCCCGCCTGCGCCGGAGGAACTGTTGACCGACGTCTACATCTCGTACTGAGGGGAAGAACCATGGCGAAGAAATCGTTCCGCGAGGCCCTCAACGAGGCTTTGGCACAGGAGATGCGCCGCGACCCGACCGTCGTGGTGATGGGCGAGGATATTGCCGGCGGATTGGGCGCGCCGGGCGAAGACGACGCCTGGGGCGGCCCGATGGCCGTGACCAAGGGTCTGATGCCCGAATTCGGGCGCGAGCGCGTCTTGGACACGCCGATCAGCGAGGGCGCCTTCATCGGCGCGGCGGCGGGCGCCGCGGCAACCGGGCTGAGGCCCGTGGCCGAACTGATGTTCGTGGATTTCATGGGGGTCTGCTTCGACCAGATCTTCAACCAGGCCGCCAAGTTTCGCTACATGTTCGGCGGCAAGGCGGTCACCCCGCTGGTGATCCGCACCATGTACGGCGCAGGCCTGCGCGCCGCCAGCCAGCACAGCCAGTGCCTCTACCCGGTGTTCACGCACATCCCCGGCCTCAAGGTCGTGATCCCGTCGTCTGCCTACGAGGCGAAGGGGCTGTTGACCCAGGCGATCCGGGACGACGACCCGGTGATCTTTTTCGAACACAAGGTCATGTATGACGACGAGGAGGACGTGCCGGACGAGTCCTACGCCATCCCGTTCGGCGAGGCGAACCTGACCCGCGAAGGCGACGACGCGACGATCGTGGCTTTCGGGCGGATGGTCCAGTTCGCCAACCAGGCCGCAGATGCCCTGGAGAAAGAAGGCGTATCGGTCACCGTTGTCGATCCGCGCACGACCTCGCCGCTGGACGAAGACACGATCATCGAATGCGTGGAGGAGACCGGCCGGCTGGTGGTTGTCGACGAGGCCCATCCTCGGTGCAACATGGCCACCGACATCGCAGCCCTGGTCGTCCAGAACGCCTTCGGCGCCCTGGAGGCCCCGGTCAAGATGGTGACGCCGCCCCACACACCGGTGCCGTTCGCGCCCGAGCTGGAGGACGCCTACGTCCCCGGACCGGACCGCATCGCCGACGCCGTGCGCGAGGTGATGGCCGCCTGATCGAACCGGAAACAGGCAGGGAACCGTCCGGACGCATGCGCGCGCTGGCGGTTCCCTGCCGTGCCTTGCTTAAAGGACGGATGACATGAGCGACGCAATCAGTCCGATCAAGATGCCGCAATGGGGCCTGGCCATGACCGAGGGCATGGTCGCCGAATGGCATGTGGAGGAAGGAGCCAAGGTCGCCGAGGGCGACGAGCTTCTGGAGATCGAAACCTCCAAGATCACCAACGTGTTCGAGGCGCCGGGCGGCGGCGTCTTGCGCCGGCGCCTCGTCGGCGAAGGGGAAACCGTCGCGGTGCAGGCCCTGCTGGCGGTTGTCGCGCCGGCGGAAGTCTCCGATGCCGACATCGACGCCTTCATCGAAACCTACAATGCCGAATTCGAGGCCGCCGCGGCCGCAGCCGCTGAGGAAGGGGGCGGACCCGAGCCCGAGTTCGTCGAAGCGGGCGGCCGGCGGCTGTGTTTCCTCAAGATGGGCGACGGCGAAGGGCCGCCGATCGTCATGCTGCACGGGTTCGGCGGCGACCTGAACAACTGGATGTTCAACCAGCCCATGCTGGCGGCAGAGCGCGCGACCTACGCGCTGGACCTTCCAGGCCATGGCCAGTCGACCAAAGAGGTGGGCGGCGGCACTGTCGACGCCCTGACACTGTCGGTTATCGCCTGGATGGAGGCGGTGGGGATCGACCGGGCCCATCTGGTCGGCCATTCCATGGGCGGGGCGGTGGCGCTGAACCTGGCGTTGAACGAACCGCACCGTGTGGCCAACCTGACCCTGGTCGCGCCAGCGGCTCTGGGACCGGAAATCGATCACGACTACATCACCGGCTTCGTTGCGGCGGGACGCCGTAAGGAGATGAAACCGCTGTTGCAGCGGCTGTTCGCCGACCCCGAACTGGTCAGCCGCGACATGATCAACGATATCCTCAAGTTCAAACGCCTGGACGGCGTGGACGCCGCGCTGAGGACGCTGGCCGACGGCGTCTTCCCGGAAGGCGCCCAGGCGCTGGTCCTGCGCGACCGGCTGCAAGCGGTGGAAGCGCCCGCCCAGGTGATCTGGGGCGCCGAAGACACCATCCTGCCCCCCGCCCATGCCGAGGGCCTGCCGCCGGCGATCGGCGTTTATGTCC
>Ga0056115_1000626_pt1 | contig 15862 bp, 14 predicted proteins | sample WorMetOlspDAHAB1_FD_77007 | JGI IMG/M metagenome (GOLD analysis project Ga0056115, IMG submission 77007) | Marine gutless worms symbiont microbial communities from Max Planck institute for Marine Microbiology, Germany - Olavius sp. DAHAB.1 ...
TTTTATCTACTGTGATCTTTTTCTTTTACTCCTGCACACAATTAATGATTAATTCATTAATTAATTTCTGTTCAGCCGAAATTCGGCTTAAAAACCGTTCGGGTTATCAGACAAACTCTTATGATTCGGATAAATTAATTCCTAAATTATATTTCAAGCCTCATCGAAAGCAAAGTAATTGACCGCATTGTTATAGCAGATATCTTTGACCATATTTCCTAATAGCACCGTGTCATCGGGCAGTTCACCATTTTCCACGTCATTGCCCAGCAAATTGCACAATATTCTCCGAAAATACTCATGCCTGGGGTAGGATAAAAAGCTTCTGGAGTCAGTCAACATACCGACAAACCGGCTGAGCAATCCGGAGTTGGACAGGGCCTCGAGCTGGCGCACGATACCAAGCTTTTGATCGTTAAACCACCAGGCAGACCCAAACTGCATTTTCCCGGACACCGTCCCGTCCTGGAAATTTCCGATCATCGTGGCCATTAGATCGTTATCCCTGGGATTCAGGTTATAGAAAATTGTCTTGGCCAGTTTGTGCTCCCGGTCCAGTTCATCAAGAAATTTTACCAGCGGTTTGGCCATTTCAGCATCACCCATGGTATCGAAGCCGGAATCCGGTCCTAGAACCCTCATCGCCCGCGTATTGACGTTACGCAGCGCGCTAAAATGAAATTGCTGTACCCAATTTTTGTCGGCATCCATTTTCGCCAGCTCCAGCAGAATGGCGGATTTAAACTGCAGGGCTTCCAGCTGAGCAAGATTCTGCCCCTTACGAACTTTCGCAAAAACGCGAACGGGGTCTTCCCCTGAAAAATCTTCAGCATAAGGCTGCTCAAGTCCGTGGTCTGAAAGGTGGCAACCCCTCTGATGAAAAAAATCATGCCGTTTTAGTAACGCTTCCAAAAAGGATTCATAGTCGTCGATATGGACATCGGCGGCGGCTGCCAGTTGATCGACCCATTGATTAAAGGCCTCCGGTGATTCAACCGCCATGGCTTTGTCGGGCCGAAAGGCCGGCAGGACTTGGATTTCAAAGCTTTGATCCCGGTTTAATTCGAAGTGATGGGATAAGTCGTCGACCGGGTCATCGGTCGTGCACAGTAATTTTACGTTCATTTGGCGCAATATATTGCGGGTACTGAATTCTTCGGTCTGCAACATTTCGGTGCAGATATCATAAATTTCCCTGGCCGTATCCGGATTTAAGACTTTATCATTGATACCAAAATAGCGTTTCAATTCGAGGTGGGTCCATAGATAAAGCGGATTGCGCAGCGTTTTGGGTACGGTCGCAGCCCAGGTTTCGAATTTTTCGTAGTCGGTGGCATCACCGGTAATAAAACGCTCGGCAATACCATTGGCACGCATAGCCCGCCATTTGTAATGATCACCATTAAGCCAGATCTGAGTCAGGTTATCGAAATTGCGGTTATTCGCAATTTCTTCCACCGGCAAATGGCAATGATAATCCAAAATCGGCATATTTCGAGCGAAGTCATGATACAGGGTTTGAGCAAATTGGGTGTCCAGCAAAAAATTTTCCGATAAAAATGGTTTCATGGCACGCTCCCAACCCGGATGAACCGGAATTGAAGATTGAAGATTGTTGATACCAATATTACACAAAAAATTATATTCAAATGTTTGCAGTGCGGTTCATCCGATCTTTATTAGGTATTGACTTGCTATGCAAACCAAAATATCTATACCGACTAAAAAGTTGCGGGTTCCGGGATGTTTAATCAGCTGAAATGGAGTAATGAGGATGGATATAAATATAGCAGTTGTGCCGGTTGCCGGTCTGGGCACACGGCTATTGCCGGCCACCAAGTCACAACCTAAAGAAATGCTGCCGGTTGGACGCAAGCCGGTGGTCCAATATGTCGTGGAGGAGCTGGCACGGGTGGGGATGCAGCGCATTTTATTTATCACCGGTCCCGGCAAGGCTTCCATTGAAAATCATTTTGACCTCAACGCCGAACTGATCCAGGTTTTGCGGGAAAACGGCAAAGAAGAGCTACTGGCCGAACTCGAATTCGATCGCGCCCCGATCCAGTATTTTTATACCCGTCAACGACAGCAGCTGGGACTGGGACACGCTGTCGCCTGTGCGAAGGCCTTTATCGGCAATCAGCCGTTTGCGGTGGCGCTGGGCGATTCAATTATCGGCCTGAATGCCGAAAGCAACATTTTGGGTCGTATGACAACCTGTTTTGCTGAAAGAAAGGCCGATGCGGTTATTGCGTTCATGGAAGTACCGCGAGATCGCGTACCGTATTACGGTGTAGCCAAACCACGGGATGACAGCGCTATTTTTGAGCTTGAAGACGTAATTGAAAAACCCAGTGTCGCTGAAGCGCCGAGCAATTTAGTGATCGCGGCGCGGTACGTATTCGCGCCCGGTATCTTTGAGGCCCTCGGGCAGATTCAACCCGGTTCCGGAGGTGAATATCAGCTGACCGATGCTATCCGCTTGATCATTCAAGGCGGCGGGAAAGTGTATGGTGTGCGTCTGCGTGCCGATGAACACCGCTATGATGTAGGTAACTTTGAATCATATTTTCAGGCATTTGTCGAATTTGCGCTGGCAGATGAGAAATGTGGTGCCACGCTTAGAGCATATTTGAAAAACATACTTTAAGTTGGAGGGCATGAAAGAAGATCCTATAAATGAAAGCTCAAAGGTGAAAGCTGAAGGCTCAAAGCTTCAAGGATTGGATTGGAAAGATGGAAATTATCCGCAAGCGTGCATATGCCCGGGCTGGGCTGCTTGGCAATCCGTCAGACGGTTATAACGGTAAAACCATTTCTATTATCGTGCGCAACTTCTGGGCTGAGGTTGTTATGTACGAGTGGGACTCGGTGGATATCATCCAGTCAAGATATGATCGCGCCCGCTTCCGGTCCATCCACGACCTGGCCCAGGATGTTCGGCTGCACGGATATTATGGTGGCATTCGGCTCATCAAAGCCACCATCAAACGCTTTGCCGACTATTGCAGCCAGCATAATCTAAAGCTTCACGAGCGAAATTTCTCGATTCGCTATGAAACAAATATCCCCCGTCAAGTCGGCCTGGCCGGATCCAGCTCGATTATCGTTGCGACCCTGAGGTGTTTGATGGATTTTTACGAAGTTGCGATTCCGCTTGAGCTGCAACCTTCTTTTGTGCTGTCCGTTGAACCTGAAGAACTCGGAATATCCGCCGGTCTGCAGGACCGTGTAATTCAGTGTTATGAAGGCCTGGTTTACATGGACTTTGACAAATTTGCCGAACGCGAGGCCGGCGGCATAAAATTTTATGGCTATGAAAGACTCGACCCTACCCGGTTGCCACCCCTATTTATTGCGTATCACAACGCACTCAGTGAACCCACTGAAACCTTTCACAGCGACATTCGGGGCCGCTTTGATTGCGGTGAATCCCTGGTTGTCAATGCCATGCAGCACTTTGCCGGGCTGACTGCCCGGGGACGTGACGCACTGATCGCTGAAGATACGGCCAAACTGTCGGAACTGATCAATGAAAATTTTGATACCCGCCGCAGTATATATCAACTACCCTCCTGGCAGGTTAAGATGGTCGATATTGCCCGCAACTGCGGTGCCAGCGCCAAATTTGCCGGTTCCGGCGGGGCCATCATCGGCATCTATCACGGGGAAGCGATGTTTGCGGAAATACGCAACCGCATGGCCGAAATCGGATCGATTGCCATCAAACCGATCGTGACGGAATGACTTCGTTGCTTACTTCACATATTCTATTTATCGATGACGAGAGCGAATACAGAATATCTTTGACAGACGTCAATTTGGGGGCTTTTCAACCCTGAAGGTTGAACCCTGACCCGTTCAACTGAGGTACAAATATTCCCCCAGGACTCTATTCAGTCTTCGATAAGAGTGAGGCCGAATCTATATCAAGGTAAACAAAGGCATTGGCGTGTTTCCGCAGAATGGAAGCCGGATGCATTGGGGAGACCTCCCCTTCAAAGCATTGCTTCACCGCCCGGGCTTTTCTGTCATCCGGGACGGTGCAAATAATCGTCTCTGATTTCATAATTTGTTGAATCGACATCGAGATCGCAGTGGTAGGAACGTCTTCGAAGGATGCAAACCATCCTTCACCGAACTGTTGTTGCCGGCAGGCATTATCCAAATTTACGATGATAAACGGCAGTTCGGTATCAAAATCCGCCGGTGGATCATTGAAAGCCAGGTGTCCGTTCTCACCGATCCCGACAAAGGCCACGTCGATTTTATCCTGGGAGATAATGTCATTCATTCTTCGGCATTCGGCTGCAGGATCGGCAGCTTCGCCCTGAATAAAATGAACCGCACCCGGCTGCACCACATCAACTAAGCGTTCTTTTAGATAGCGTCGAAAACTGGCCGGGTGTCTCTCGGTAATGCCGATATATTCATCCAGGTGATACATGGCGGTGTTGGCCCAATCAATTCCATCTTTCTGAGTCAAGGCTTTCATAAAATCAAACTGGGACGCTCCGGTGGCCACGATAAAGTTCGCCCGGCCTTTTGCAGCGATCGTGCTTTTTAAAATCTGCGCCCCTCTGTCGGCAGCCGCCGTACCGCATTCTACCTTGGTTTTGAACACCTCAATTTTCATTCCCCCCCCCGTTTCAATTGAATTATCTTAATTATAATATTGCTTCAGGCTAGTTATTAACTGTACTGATTTTTAGGCAAATACAGGCGGACGCTTATCGAACCAGGGTTGCTCTTTTTCAAGCTGCGCTGCAAGTCGAAACAAGGTGGCTTCATCCCCAAATCGCCCAACGAATTGTGAACCGCAGGGCAGGCCCTCCGATGTCCAATAAAGTGGCACGGACATTGCCGGTTGACCGGTAAAATTAGCCAGCTGGGTGAAAGGGGTTTTTGATAAACTCTCAATGGCGAGTTTGTCGACAATTCCCGAGGCTTTCAACATACCACCCAATCCCAGAGTATTCACAGTCTTTATTAATACCATTTCAGCCGGTTTTGGCTGTAATTCCCCTATTTTAACAGGTGGATAGGCCACTGTGGGTGTCAGGTAAACGTCATAGGTCTCATGAAAGCGTCCCATAGCCCGGGCTGCCTTATCCCATTCACGCATCATTATTACAAAGTCTCCAGCCGAAAAGGCTTGTCCTAATAAACCGAGCATCCAGGTCAAAGGTTCTACATCTGATGGTTTTGCCTTTCTTCCGAGAAACGATTTCAATTCTTTAATTTCAGCGGCGACTTCACCGAAATACATCGTAAAAAAACTTTTCGCCAAAACTAGGCCGTCTATCTCCGGTTTTGCTTCTTCAACATCGTGACCCAATTTTTCGAGAAGACCGGCAGTATGTTCCACGGCCTTTACACAATCAGGGTGTACCGGTTTATCAATGGGGGAGTGTATGTTAAACGCAATTCTAAGACGGCCGGGCATTTGTTTTATTTCCTGCATATATGGCTGTGAGGGAGGGGGAATGATGTAAGGCGCCCCTATATCAGCACCATGTGTTGCGTCCAAAATGCCGGCACTATCCCGCACTGAACGAGTTATGACATGTTCAACCGCTGCGCCCTGCCAGAGGGTACCGCGTTCCGGGCCGGTGGGATTCCGGCCTCGACTTACCTTTAAACCAAAAATACCGCAGCATGAGGCTGGTATGCGAATCGATCCTCCGCCATCATTGCCCGAGGCCATCGGAACCATGCCGCTGGCTACAGCTGCAGCAGAGCCGCCACTTGATCCACCCGGTGTATGATCAATATTCCAGGGATTGCGAGTCGGTCCGTGTAATTCAGGTTCGGTTACACCCAACAATCCAAATTCCGGGGTATTCGTTTTTCCCAGTATAATGAGGCCCGCCTTTTTATATCTTTTTACGATCTCGCTATCATGACCTGATATATTATTTCTGTAAGCCTTTGATCCTCTTGTCTCCGGCACCCCGGTGTAGAGTTCAAGCAAATCTTTTAGAAGGAAAGGAACCCCATTGAAGGGGCCATCGGGAGCTGATTCCGCGACGAATTTGCGAGCTACATCAAACATTGGAGTGACAACTGCATTAAGCTGAGGATTGACTTTTCCAATACGGTCAATGGCTTCCTCACAAATTTCAGCCGGTGAGATTTCCTTTTTTTTGACCAGTTCGGCCAAACCCAACCCGTCGTATTGACCGTATTCTTGAAATGCTCCCATTTGTCCCTCTTTTCGACTTTTTTGTTGGATGTTACTGAAAAAACATGAAATGTTTACTTTGACATATCGAGTTTTGTGAACTTAGCTCCTTTAAATGACATATCGGCAATGAGCCCTTTTACGTCGAAAACAAAAGCAACGATTGGATTTTTACCCATTGCTGAAGTCGCACTCTCACCAGCGCCTACCGTAATCAATGCAATGTTGCCATCGATCCCAGCCTCCCATCCTTTGCTGTTGCGGAATTTACTAAGCGCATTACTTGACATAAAAACAATAATTACGTCTTTGGCCTGTCCTCCAATCTGCAAACCAATTGAGCCGGAAATCATCCTGTAGTAGTCCACCGTCTTGTCACCGATTCTCATAGCCCCTTTACCATACTCACCGCCTACGATTAATGCACCTTTTTTGACACTCGGTAAAATCAGCATTCCTTTAGAGTCTTGGACGAATTCCTTTGCATCCTTAACTTGTTCGTAAAATCGATCCATTACCGCATCAACACCGGCATCAATCTCTTTAGCGGTTTTCCCGTAAGATTGTCCCGTAAAAATACTGATAGATAAAAAAACGGTAAGAATCAAAAAGCATACAATGTTCGAGAATTTCAAAGCTGGACTATATCGTTTCCGTTTCATAATTTTCTCCTTTCCTGTCTAACTTCATTTGAATATATAATCAGAATCCTTTCATCTATCTTCTTTTAGTATCTTCTTCCACCAAATATAAAAGACGCCCCGCAAGATATACCCGCTCGATTCTGATTTTTTTTCTCCTGGTTGTGAACAGCACCAAATCGGCCCGCTGCCCTTTGTCCAATTTACCGCTGATGCCTTCAAACAGCTTGGCTGGATTGACGGTCGCCATTTTGATGACCGATGCCAGGGGAATGCCGGCAAAATCAGCACAATTTCCAATCGCCCTTACCATGGTGAGCGTCGAACCGGTTAGATAAGGCGTGCCCCTCAGTCTTAGGGCACCGTCAGCATCTGCTTCGACTTCAAGATCTCCAAGGGAATAGCTGCCTGGCGGCGCATAGGAAGCAGCTGTCGCATCGGTAATCAGAACAACCTTCGCCCGGCCCTTGGCCCGCACCAGGTTTTTTACAAAATAGTCCGGCAAATGAAGCCCGTCACAGATAATGCTGGCCATCAGTCCATCATGGGCCAACTGCTTCTGCAGGTAGTTTTTGTGGCGATCCAGCATTTGATGGCAACCGTTTCCCAGGTGAGTTGAAATCCTGGTGCCGGCGTGAGCCGCCCGATCCACGACATCCGGTTCAGGGCGACAATGCCCGATCCCAACCACCAGGCCGTTTTGGGAGGCCTTTCTGATAAATGCCAGACCACCCGGCAACTCGGGTGCCAGGGTCACCATTCGCACCAACCCTTGCCCCAGTCCAAGAAGCCGCTCGAATTGGCCCCAATCGGGATTGGAAATATGGGCTTTGGGATGGGCGCCCCGGGGTCCATCCTCGGTATTGATGTAAGGCCCCTCCAGGTGTATGCCCAATACCATGGAACGTACCAGCGGATGTTTTTTACAGGCCTCACGAATCATGGCGATGTTTCGGGCCAGGCGTTCATATTCAGCGGTAATCAGAGTTGGGCAGAAGCTCGTCACCCCGGTCTCGATCAGGTTTCGGCAGACATCGACCAGATCATCCCCTTGAAAATCCGGCTGATTGAAGTCAATCCCGGCAAATCCGTTTACTTGAAGGTCGATGAACCCGGGGGTAATTTGCATATCCTCATCCGGTCTTCGCTGATCGCCGCGACTTGATTGGCGAGTTGAAACTCTAGCGATACGCTCACCGTCCAGGTGAATTTCAGCGACACGGCCTTGGGAAATTCTTCCTTTGATAACAGTCATTGACATATCTCTTGACAAATGGTGCTCTTCCCATTTATCGTGCTTGCGTAATTACGCCGCCTTGAAAAGCAGCGATACCCGTTTGTCTACAACAGAACGCTCCGTTTGCAGCTGATCAGAATGATAAGAGTTTATCAAGGCGGATAGATTAACGTCCTTAACAGTGGCATAGGAGTATTCTATTAACTCTATAAAAAGAAAAGGGGGAAATGCAATGAAAAAAGTTGGAATCTTTATGGTCATCGCGGCAATGGTTTTTTCTGCAGGATTTGCGTATGCCGAATGGCAGCCCAAAAGACCGATTACCCTGATTGTTCCGTGGTCGGCCGGCGGCGCCACCGACCAGACCTGCCGCACCCTGGCCGGTGAAATGGAAAAAGTGCTCGGCCAGAAAATCCCGGTGGTTAACCAACCCGGCGGCTCCGGCTCCATCGGAATGAAAAACGCTTATGAAGCCAAACATGACGGCTATACCTGGACCGGCAACGCCGACGGCAGCGTGATCACCTATCAGGTGCTGGATCTGCTGCCCAACATATCCCACAGGGACTGGATTCACTATTACGCCATGCTGACCGCCCCGGTTATTTGTGTGCCGTATGACTCTAAAATCAAAACCATCGCTGATCTGGTCGCCGAATTCAAGGCCCGGCCGGGAAAGGTGAAGGTTGCCTCAGCCGGAGTTGGTGCCGGCGGCCATATGGCAGCCGAGACTTTTCGCAAAGCCATCGGTATTGAGTACCGCCATATCCCCTACAAAGGCGGTTATCCGGCAGTGGTATCCACTGTCAAGGGAGAAACCGAAGTGGTAATGCAGCTGTCCATGGAAGTGGCGGATATGCTGCGTGCCAAAAAGCTGCGGGCCTTGGCCAATATGTCCACCCAGTCTCTTATGATCGACGGCTACGGGGAAGTGCCGCCGGTGATGCAGTTTATCCCCAACCATGCGCCCCTGCAGTACCTCTTTGGTCTCTACATCGCCAAAGACACCCCGACGGAAGCAGTTGAAGCAATCAACAAAGCCTTTGATGCGGCGGCGGCATCTGCGGCCATGAAACGCCTGGCCAAGGAAAAAGCATCGGCTAACGTCAACTACAAAGGTGAAGAAGCCCTTAAGATATCTGAAGCCACCGGCAATAACGTCAACTGCATTATGCATGAGGCTGGACTTGCCAAAAAAGACCCCGCGGCCTTTGGGTTTGTCTGTAAATAAGAGGGACGCAACAGAATCATGAAAGACCAGGGAATGCCGAAGGCCGACTTTATTATGGGCCTGATTCTGATGGCATGCAGCCTTTTGATTGTCGTTGAATCACTGAAAATTCCGCGCTTCGAAAAAGACTGGGGCGGCTTCTATGCCGCCCCGGGTTTTGTACCCTTGATTCTGGGGATTACCCTGTTTGTGATGAGTCTGACACTGTTCGTACGGGCCGTCAAAAAACAGGGCTACAGGATCATTCCCGGCCGGGAAACGCTCAGTAATTTTGTGCGGTCCGGACGCGTCCACCGCTGGTGTCTGGCGATGATCTACGCCTTCGGTTTCTTTTTTCTACTGGGCCACATTTATTTTTACCTGGCCGCGTTTCTGGTTCTCTTTGCGTATATGGCGACATTTGGAGAACAAAAACGTTCTATTTCTCTGATCATATCGATTGTCGCTTCCGCGGCCATATATCTTGTGTTCACCAAAATTTTCCTGGTTCCGTTGCCATAAAGGGGGATTTTCTTGGGTGTTGTAGAGCTGGTTAATGCACTTTTAGGACTGATGACACCCGAAATCCTGTTTTCCGTTTTCTGGGCAACTTTTCTCGGCATCATCGTCGGGATGCTGCCCGGTTTAACCGCCACCATGGGGATTGCCCTGCTGACCGGCCTGACGTACCAGTGGGAATCATCCAACGCAATCGTTATCCTGATCGCCATGTACGTCGGTGCAATATACGGCGGCAGCCGCTCCGCGATTCTGGTCAATATTCCGGGCACCCCGGCCAATGCCGCCACCTGCATCGACGGCCACCCGCTGGCAATGCAGGGCAAGGCCGGCGAAGCCATCGGAATTGCGACCACCTCTTCGTTTCTGGGATCCACCATTGCCCTGTTTTTTATGGCGTTTTTCACACCGTATCTGGGACTGGTGGCCCTGCGTTTTCAGTCCTTTGAGTTTTTCTGGCTGACACTGTTCGGTGTTTTGATCTGCGGCAACCTGACGGCACCGGAAGACCCGCTCAAGGGTTGGATTTCCGGATTTCTGGGCCTTTTTCTGGCCATGATCGGAATGGAAGCCATCCAGGCTTATCCGCGCTTTGCCTATGGGACGGTGGATTTGTACGGCGGGATTTCGATGATTCCGGCCCTGGTGGGAATATACGGAATGACGGAGGTTATCCAGACCACGGTCGAGGCCCAGCGTCGCGGGAAAATTTCCCAGGTCGGGCGCGTGCTGCCCCGTATCCGGGATTTACTCATTAACTGGAAAAACATTATTCGATCCGGCTTTATCGGCGTATTTGTGGGCACGGTTCCGGGGGTCGGGGAAAATATTGCCTCCTTCGTTGCTTATGATTTCGCCCGTCGCGCCAGCAAGACGCCCGAAAAATTCGGCAAAGGCTCCGTCGAGGGATTGACGGCAGCCGAGACCGGTGACAATGCCTGCGTCGGCGGCGCCATCATACCGGTGCTTGTGCTGGCGGTTCCGGGCAGCCCGCCGGCCGCCGTTCTGCTGGCTGCCATGTGGCTGCATGGCATGCGGCCGGGTCCCTTGCTGGTAATTGAAGCGCCCAACTATATTTTTGAAGTCTCGGCCATGTTTCTGCTGGCCAGTGTTGCCATGCTGATTCTGGGACTTTCGATGGTCAGAATCGTCGTTAAAATCCTGAAAGTTCCGACTTCAATTCTGATGCCGATCATCCTGGTTCTCTGCGCGGTAGGCTCTTTTGCAATTGCCGGCAGGGTCTTTGACATCTTGATTATGCTGTTGTTCGGTGTCATCGGATACCCGCTGCGCAAAATGAAATTTCCGGACGCTCCGTTAATTCTGGGGCTTATTTTGGGACCCATGCTGGATGAGAACTTGCGGCGTGGACTGATTCTCAACGACGGTTCCCTGGTGCCATTTTTCGCACGTCCGATCAGCGTCATTCTCATCGTCATGATATTGATGACCCTGTTGAGCCGCAACCGGTACCTGAAGCAGGCTGTGGGGCGGGCCAAAAGTTCGGTCTTTGGCCTGTTTCGCGGCAAGAAACCCGGATAATAGAAGGAGAATGGATAGAGCTGAAGGCTGAAGGCTCAAAGCTGAAAAGTTGAAGGTGAAAAGACAGAAGTTAAGAGGATGGGACGGTGAGAAGGTAATATTTGAAGTGGGAATTGTGAGTTAATTTTTGGAGTAATCTATGAAAATATCCATTTGCAACGAACTGTTTAAAGGCTGGGAGATCGCCAAAGTCTTCGAGTATGCCGCTCAGTTGGGCTATGACGCCGTCGAATTGGCGCCGTTCACCCTGGGCGAGACAGCCTCTGATATATCGGCCGCTGAACGAAAAAGAATTCGAGATGCGGCCGAAACGGCAGGCATCGAGATCGCCGGACTCCACTGGCTACTGGTCAAACCCGAAGGCTTGTACATTAATCACCCGGATGCTCATATCCGTAAAACGACCCAAAATTACCTTAAAGAACTTATCAATTTGTGTGGAGATCTGGGAGGCCGGGTGCTGGTACACGGATCACCTCAACAGCGCAATATCAAGGAGGAATGGGATCCCCTTGAGACCTGGAAACTCGCGAGAGAAACCTTTCAGATTTGTGCCGAAGCAGCCCGGTCGCAAGACGTGTTTTATTGCCTGGAGGCTCTCACCACGGCCGATACCAATTTTATCAACACGATCGATGAAGCCCTGAGAATGGTGGATGATATCGGTCATCCGAATTTTCAAACTATGCTCGACTGCCGCAGCATCCATGCCAGTGTCAAAGACGATCTGCCCCGGGTGTTGCAGGCCGCCCTTGGCACGGGCAAATTAAAACACGTGCACGTTAATGATCCCAACGGGCGCGGTCCCGGTTTCGGTAATTTGCAGTTTGGGCCTCTGCTCGAAATCCTGCACAAAGCCGATTACCAGGGTTATATCTCGGTCGAGGTGTTCGACTTTGCACCCGACCCCCAAAGCATTGCCGGCCGCAGTATAGGGTATTTGGACGGTATTTGTGAATCGCTTGGCATTCGCACTCGCGGGGTTGGATTATAAACTTAGCGATCCTTTACGCAATTGCTATAACGTATTAGTAATAATTTTTCACCGCAGGCGCAAAGGACGCAAAGAGTGGATGCTTTTTATTTGCCGTCGAGAGGACGGCAAATAAAACGACTCAAACGCTGCTGGCACAACACAAATCGGACCTTAGAAATTCAGGATTTCGTAATAATTTGGTAAGTAAAAGCGGCCAGACAAACACCGATTTATCGAAAATTAGGATTACATTATGCACACTCTGCTTATTTTGAATCCCGGTCACTTTCACGCTGCTCTGGTATTGCGTGAACGCCATGCGAGTCTCTCCGATGAAATCTATGTATATTCAGAAGCAGGTCCGGAACTCGATCATTTTTTGGAAATCGTTGAATCTTTCAACAACAGGGAGATCAATCCCACCTGCTGGCAGATAAACGTATACCGGGGACAAGACAGTCTCGAGAAATTGATAGCGGAAAAAAAGGGGGACATCGCTGTTCTGGCCGGCCGCAATAACACCAAGATGAAAAATATCGACACGCTGAACCGGGCCGGCTTTGCTATACTGGCAGACAAACCGTGGGTCACAACCTCAGAAGCGCTTCCATTTTTGCGCTCGACCCTGGCGCCCGACCGCCCCCTGGCGGCGGATATCATGACCGAAAGATATGAAATTGCCACCTTGCTTCAAAATAAATTTCTGGCTGAAGAAAATGTTTTCGGCGAAGTGCGTATGGATCCGGATGGAAGTCCGGCTGTTTTCAAGGAATGTGTTCATCACCTCTACAAAATCGTCAATGGCAAGCCCCTGGTACGGCCGGTCTGGTATTTTGATATCGACGTCCAGGGCGAGGGCATTGTCGATACCACCATCCACCTGGTGGACATGACCCAGTGGATGCTGTTTCCCGGAGTCCCCATTGATTATGGAAAAGATATTGAACTGATTGAGGCCCGGCGCTGGGCGACCAGGGTCCCACTGGATAAATTCGCAAAGATTACCGGCAGCGATCAGTTCCCCCGGGCTATTGGTGAATATGTAAAAGATGATACCCTGGATTATTTTTGCAATGGCGAATTGATTTATCGCATCAAGGGAGTACCGGTTCACTTGAGGGAAATCTGGTATCTGGACGAACCACCGGGCGGCAAGGACACCCATCGATCACTCATCAAAGGTACCCGATCCGACCTGATGATTCGCCAGCTGCCGGAGACGGGGTTCAAAACCGAGTTATTAGTTGTGCCGCACGATCGCAAAGAACAGGTTGAGAAAGCCGTTCAAGAATCCCTCGAAAATTGGTCGGACAGGTATCCGGGACTTTCTGCCATCCCGGAAAAAAATGCACTGCTAATTGGTATCCCGGATAACCTGAGAACAACCCATGAGCAGCATTTCTACCGGGTGCGGGACGCGTTTATCGAAAATTTGGACCATGGCACCGCACCGCCGGAGCATCGCCCCTGCACCCTGGCTAAGTATACTTTATTGGCCGAAGCCAGAACCAAGGCGCTGGCTTCGCCGTTTGAGATGCTACGATAGACAGAAGGCGGAAGTCGGAATGCAGAAGTCGGAATTGAAAGTCGGAAGGGTGAAACAACACAATATGAGAAGGAGAGAAGATGGGAAGTGGGAAAACAATCGAACTAATTCAATTTTAACCAGATAGGATGCATTAATTTTAGGCATTTTAGACAATTTAGTCATTTTAGGCACTTTTTATTGAAGGGAGGAAATTATGTCTAAGAAAGGCGGTTATGGTTTTGGAATTGCCGGTTGCGGGATGATAGCGGATTTTCATGCCCGGGCAATCCAAGCCATGCAAGGCGGACATCTGACCTGCGTGTTTTCCCGCAACAAGGCCAATGCAGATCGAATTGCCGGAGCCTACAACTGCGCCTCCTATCAGGATTACAATTCATTTCTGGCCCATCCGGGGTTGGATATCGTGGCGATTGCAACACCCAGCGGTGCCCACCTGGAACCCTGTATCCAAGCAGCCGGAGCGGGCAAACATATCATCTGCGAAAAACCGCTGGAAGTCACTCTTGAGCGGGTCGATCGAATGATTCGAGCATGCGGTGCAAACAAGGTTATGCTGGCCGGTATTTTCCCACGCCGATTCAGCGAAGCCACCGCAGTTTTCAAAAAAGCGGTTGATTCCGGCCGTCTCGGTAAAATCACCCTGGCCGATGCCTATATCAAGTGGTATCGTACCCAGGAATATTACGACAGCGGTGATTGGCGCGGAACCTGGCTGCTGGACGGCGGCGGCGCCCTGATGAATCAATCGATCCACACAATCGATCTTTTGTACTATCTGGCGGGAGAAGTGGAATCGGTTTGTGCTTATGCGGATCTCTCCATTCATAAAGGTATCGAAACCGAGGACAATGCGGTGGCCATCGTAAAATTTAAAAGCGGCGCCCTGGGAGTTATCGAGGGCTCCACGTCCTGTTTTTCACGGACCGGTCATCCGGCCGAAGTCCACCTCTGCGGGTCGGACGGTTCTATCTTTATGCGGGATAATTCTTTCACCGTCTGGAACTTTAAGAAGAAATGGCCATCGGATAAAAAAGTAAGGCAAAAATTCCAAGCAGATTTAGGAGAAGTCGGCGCCGGGGCAGCCGACCCCAGGGCTATTGATTTCAGCGGTCACCAGAGGTGTTTTGAAAACGCTGTTCGCTCCCTCAAGGCAGGCAAAAAACCGCTCATCGATGGACCTGAAGCCCGCAAATCCATTGAGATTATCCTGTCCATTTACCGCTCGGCGCTGAAAGGCGGCAAACCCGTGCAACTGCCACTCAAGCGGACACCGGTCAGACGCAGCTTTCGGTGAGAATGAAGTAAAGACAGAGGGTGTGAAGGTCAGAAGTTGGGAAGTTGGGAAGTTGGGAAGATAAGGGATTAAAGCTCAAATTAGAGAGCTCAGGGCTGACGGCTGAAGGACTGAAGGTGAAATGATAAAATAAAAACCTTGGTTTTTAGGATCATTCAGTATATATAAAAGCATCATTTATAATGTTTTAATTAATGCTTTTGAGGTGCTAAGATGACATTAAGTATAACAGAGGATATACGTTCAATTACGGATTTAAAAAGAAACACGAATTCGGTCCTGGATCAAATTCATAAAACCAAGCGTCCGGTCGTTCTAACGGTAAATGGTAAAGCCGAGGCGGTTATTCTCGATGCCAGAGAGTATGAAAAAATCACCCGCGCCTTCAATCTGCTCAAGCTATTGGTGCCTGCGGAAGAAGACATAAGTGCCGGCCGTTATAGAGAGGCCAAAGACTTCTTCAAGGAGTTTAAGCGTGCCAAAAAGATATAAAGTCAATTTGACTCAGCTTGCTCAGGAGGATTTAGAACAGATCTATTTCTATATTTCCGACGACAGTGTAACAAATGCCAGAAATTTTATCCTTCAATCTTACATTTCGCACCAGAAAAATTAAATAGCAGGATTTATGCCTCATTTTGTCAACAATAAGTCTAACTTGCTCATATTATTGCAAATAAAAAATTCTAGCGGATCTATATACAATAAAA
>Ga0056115_1000627_pt1 | contig 15854 bp, 13 predicted proteins | sample WorMetOlspDAHAB1_FD_77007 | JGI IMG/M metagenome (GOLD analysis project Ga0056115, IMG submission 77007) | Marine gutless worms symbiont microbial communities from Max Planck institute for Marine Microbiology, Germany - Olavius sp. DAHAB.1 ...
GCTTATTAAAATAAAAAAAGGCCTCAAATTTGAGACCCATTTATTCTGATAATCCCCCACTGCTTGTCAACTGATTCTAAAAAAACTCCTTCGTTTAAAAGTATTTAATCTGCTTATTAAGATTTGCATAAAGTAGATATCAAATCATGGAAAAGAAATGTTAATAAGTGACTTTGGTTACCATCCCCCCCACCCCCACTTGTAAAGTCAAAAAAATCGTACAGTTAATCGTACTGCTTTTATGAATGGCTATGCATATTTGAGATTTGTACAGATTACTTAAGCTCATTAGTTATTGAGATTAAAAGTGTTTATCAGTTAATTCAACCTGCTAAAATAACAACAGATTCGCCTGCTAAGCGAGTATGAGGGTTATACTCCGTGATGGGTTCGAATCCCATTCTCTCCGCCATTTTATAGGGGTGCGGTCAATCTGAGATTTCTCAGGTTGACCTTTTTTCTTGATTGGACGAGGATCAAGTTTCTGCACTATATCATAACAGCAATTGATGAAAGCCGACAACCCGGGCAATGGTTGCTTTCAGGCTCCCAAAACTTTGCGCTCATGCAAAAGGTGTCATCGCTGCAAATATAGATAGTCCGCTGGAAGTGATTGGATGTCGGGCAATTTCATGGAAATGCGTGTTATAACCAAACTATATGAAGAGCACAATTGTTCTATACAGCCACTTTTCGGGTGCAGACCTCATTATACTCTAACGGGGCGCCCAGATCGCCCATCGTTTTAAAAAAAGCTATGGGATCGAGGCACTCGGAAGCGATGACCCCCCTTGGGGCATCCCCTCGCATGCACATTTTGGCACCGACAATGGCGGGTAGTGCGACATAAATGTTGGAAGCCCCGAATCTGTTGAAAAGCGCCAGTCGTTTTTCAGAGGAATCAAACATGAAAAACGGCCAGTCGATTTTGTACTCAACCGACTCTTCGCGGCACGTTCCGCTCACCTCCAGGGCGGCCCAACCCAATATCGATATGGAATGCGCGGCAGTTTCGGCAGTTTCTGAGAGAAACGTATCAACAGGCTTGCGGACCATTTTCATCAACACGTCGAGTGGTGCGACTTGGCAGCCCTTGACCTCTATAGGTTCGTCACTGGCGAAACCTTGCTTGATGAGGGTTCCCACATTTCTGTCGATGGTGTATTTAAAATCGCAGTACTGAATTCCCTTGCCGATGAAATGGGGCAAAGTGACCGGTTCCTGATGCTGATGCAGCACCATAGGGATGATGTCAACCGGTTCCGGGTAGCGGTACTCTTCATAACCGCTGAAAATGGGATAGGTTCTGTATTCACCTTCCTCGAAAACCATGGGCTCGATTGCATAGCCCCATAAGGACCGGAAGGGTGACCAGGTGGGGGCCCAGGCGCTGACAACATCATCGGATGGAATCATTGACTTGCGCCCGACACGCATGCGTATGGCTTCAACGGTGTCCAGCTTATCGGCATAGTATCTTGCCGAGACGTTCATCACGCCCGGTGAGCCGCCACATCCATGAATGGCCGTCAATCCGGCATTCTTGAACTCGGCGTCTAAAGCAATGGGCCGCCCTTGGATGATTTGACTCAAAAGATTGTCGCTTGCGCAAAGGTCCATCTTATTGGGCTCACCAAAAGAAGTGTCAATGTAGTGCGCCCCGACTGTCAGTGCTGCTTTCATGATTTTATCATTGAATTCCGTCAGGGTCAGGGTAATGATGACATCCACGCCCTTGGCAACGCGTTTGATCTCATCGACATCCCCGGCGTTTAATTCTTGAACCGTGACCTTCGGGCTGTCAATTTTTGCTTTAACCTTATTGGCAAGGTCGATCTCAATGTCGCCAAGTATTACTTCCTTGACATCAGGGTCTCTAGACAGAATCGAAGCACATGGGCCCCCCTGGGCCCCGGCACCAATTACTAAAATTTTCATAATGATTACCTCCTGACTCATTTGAGTTAACCTGCAGAATAGACTGAGTTAATAGTTTTTCAGACATCCGTCAATCAGAAAAATTTTAAACCGCATGCAAAATGAGATTTTGACCCGACCCGGGTGCGCCCGGAATGTTTCTTGACACTCAAATCGCAAAATCTTACGTTAAACTTTATCATAACTAGTGTTGCTTGCGACCATCAATATCTTTAGTATATTTGCAGATTTTGGTGGTTCCGCCAGAATTCCAGAGGCCTCAAACATTGAAATGAAATCTATTTTAAAATTTTCAGCCATCTTAATGATACTGGCGCTCGCGGCCTGCGCCCAGACAACTGCCACCAAAACCACAAGCCCCCGGCAGGAAGAATCCCGGCCACCGCCACCTGCCGCAGGTGAAGCGTCCTCAGAACCGTCCGGATCCGGGCAGCAGGAATCGCAAGTGGATCGACAAGCTCACCACCCTGAGCCAGGCCGAAAGGCTAAATCAAAATCCGATAAAACGGCCTCGGCTGAAACGGTTTCAGACCCAAAAACGGAGGCAGGCTCAGCGACGCCGGCTGAATCCGAACCGCAACAACCAAAGCCGCAACCAAGCACCGGGAGGGTGGCTGAGTCGGGTTCTGCCGAAGACAAACTGGCGCAGGCACGGGAAGATCTACGTATCAGCAAGGAGACTGAAAAGCGGATCGCAGCCGAGCTTGAACAGCTCAAGGAGTCCGGCAGTGCATCCGAGGAAGCCGTCAGGGACTATCAAACCTACCTGGAAAGCGTCGCGGCCATGACGGCTGAAAAACGTAAAATAGTGAAACAAATGGAAACGGCCTATACCGAAAAATCTTCCGGCAATATCGGCTCCAGCAAATTGGACAAGATGGCCGATCCGGATATTCCGGAAGAACAAACCATAGATGAAGTCGCGGCACTGGATCGTCAATTAAATGCATCACTGGCAAAGTTTGACGGCATGCTGCTCGAAGAAATGGAAGAAATCCGCGCCGGATCATCCGAAAAATTGCAGAATCTGGCCGAAGAGGCGGCTGATGCAGCGAAACAGCTGCGGGAAAGGGGTCTGGATGTGAAAACCTCCGGATCGCGTTCTTCCGCTGGAGGTCAGGAGAGGCAGCAAGACAACCAGGCAAAAGGGGGCGATGGGAAGTCCACTGCCGCGGACCGCAAAGGCAGCAAGACGGCCTCAAGGGATGTATCCGGCAAAGGCGGTGAAGGCCCCTCCAGCACGGATCAGCGTCGCAGGGATTATGGCGATGATGATATCGTAGCCCGTCAGTTGCGCGAAGCGGCTGAAAACGAAACGGATCCCGAACTCAAAGAAAAGCTATGGAAAGAGTATGATGAATATAAGAAGAGCAAGTAAAATGAAGGTTTCAGTGTTCAGATTTCAGAATCAAGAACCTCTATTCCCTGACACCCGAAGCCTAAAACCTATAAGCTACGGCATCTTTCAATTCCAGGTACTGTCATGAGATTAAAGCTTCACATTTTTGCAAGCATAGTAGTCATACTGGTTATCTTTTCCGGCTGTGCTTCCTATCAGGCCCAGAAAGTCGGCCCGACACCAATCATGCGTGCACAACAGGAGGTCCCCGAGGATCAGTTGATGGATGTGGGAATTCTCGTATTTAACAGCGAGGTGCTTAGCGAGGAAGAGGCCAAAGACGAGGGCACCAATAACGATATCCGTAAAGCTGAGAGTCATTTCATCCCCTATCATCTGAAAAACACATTACAGCAAAGCAGCCAGTGGGGGGCTGTCCAGGTCATTCCGACTGCAACCGACAGTGTCGATTTAATTGTAAATGGAGATATTCTCGAATCCAACGGCCAATATCTGGGGTTGAAAATCGAGGTGGTCGATGCCACCGGCAAACGCTGGTTGCGAAAAAATTACAAAGCGGAAGCAGCCCAAAGCGCCTATGGCGGCAACCGACCGGGTGAGAAAGATGCTTTCCAGGATATCTACAATGCGATTGCCAATGATCTGGCTGAATTTAAGATGAAATTGACCGCTGAACAGATTGGCAAAATACGCACAACAGCCAAATTAAAATATGCCCGCGAATTTGCGCCGGATGCCTATGAAGGATATCTGACAGAAGGTAAAAATAAACAAATTGCCATCAAAAGACTGCCGGCCGATAATGATCCCATGATGGACCGCCTGCTTAAAATACGGGAGCGGGAATACATGTATGTTGATACGCTCAATGAACAGTACGAAGGATATTACAATGATATGTGGCCTTCTTATGAGAATTGGCGTCAGCTCAACATGGCCGAACGCAAGGCCATCAAAGAAATAAAAAAGAAGGCCTTGACCCGGCAAATTATCGGTGCCTTGCTGGTCGCCGGGGCAATTGCCGCCGGAACCGGTAATTCGGGCAACACAGTTGCACTTCAAACCGGGATGGTGCTCGTCGGCGGCCAGGTGTTCATGGACGGTTTCAATATCTCCAAGCAGGCCGAAATCCATGAAGCGGCCATCGAGGAACTCAGCCAATCCTTTAGCGGTGAAATGCAGCCCGTCGTAATGGAATTTGAAGGCAAACAATATGAGCTCACCGGCTCAGCCGAGGAACAATTTCAAAAATGGCGGGAACTGCTGCGTCAAATATACTATGCTGAAACCGGGTTTGAGCCGGATAATTAATCCGATATTATGCCAAATAAGGATACCTCCAATCGATCGAGTGCGGAAACCATCATCCCGCTCAGTGTTCCGATAAGTAATAAGGGTACCGACCCGGACGGGCTTCGACGTCGACATCAGTTTGGCATCATCATGCTGATATGCTCGGTAATAATTCTGGTTGGTGTTGGCGCCTGGTTTCTGAACTATCTCTCGAAAAATCCACTCCAGCCGCAACCGGTTTCAGACAAACAATCAGCCGAACAACCCGACGAACCGTCACCCGCAGCGGCACCTCCTTCTAAAACACCGCCACCCGCCGCGGACCTTGAAAAACTGGCCCTGGATAAACAGGCCGCCGAGCAAAAACTGGCAGACTTTTTAGAAGTCAAAAACGAGCTGGAAAATAGAGGTGCCCCCGCATGGGGGGGGGAAACCTACACCGAAATGATCGAAATCGGTGGCCGGGCGGATTCACTTCTGATCGAAAAATCATACCAACCGGCTTCTGCTGAATATACCCGGGCCACGACTATTGGCCGGCAGCTAGCCCGGCAGGCAAATACGGCTCTGCAGCGCATGCTGGATGAAGGCCGGATTGCTTTAAACAACGGCGACGGAGCTGTTGCACAAAGCAAATTCAGCGTGGCGTTGATGATAGACCCTTCCAATCAGCCTGCTCAAAAAGGCCTTAAACGCGCACAATCCATAGAAACTGTATTTGAGTTAATTGAATCGGGCCGGCAGCATGAAAAAAACAACGCGCTTTCGTTGGCCCGGGCCGAATATCAAAAAGCCCTTCAGTTAGATCCTGAGGCGAATGAAGCACGCCAGGCCTTAAACAAGGTTACGGATCGCATTAAAGAACAACAATTTAATCAATTGATGTCGGCCGGACTAACAGCCTTTCACAATAATGACTACGCTCTGGCGCGATCCCGACTGCTGAAAGCAAAAGCTATCAAGCCGGGTTCCCGCGAAGTATCCGAGGCTCTTTTGCAGGTGGACCAGGCACATCGTTTAGCCCGCATTGATCACCTGCACGTTGCAGCGCAAAAAGCGGAACAATCGGAAGATTGGCAAACTGCCCTTAAATCCTATCTGGCAGTGCTTGAAATCGACCCAAACCTGCAGTTTGCCACCCGCGGTCAGGAACGGGCCGCCGAACAAATTCGCGTCATCAAGCGCCTGGATTTTTTTCTTTCCGATCCGCGGGAGTTGGAGTCTGACAAACAACTTAAAAACGCGGTTTTATTGCTCAATGAGGCCCGGGAGATAACCCCTCGTGGCCGGAAGCTCACAAGTCGGATTATAAAGTTGGAAGAACTGGTTGCCTTTGCCCAAACGCCCGTGATAGTCACCATCGAGTCGGATAATCTCACCCAAATTGTCGTATACAAGGTCGCCAAACTCGGTCAATTTTCACAGCGCGAACTCAAACTGCGACCAGGCACCTACACGGTGGTGGGCGCTCGGGACGGGTACCAGGATGTGCGGCAGAAAATTGTCGTCAAGGCCGGCCAGCAAGCATTACGGGTAACGGTTAAATGCAGGGTTAAAATTTGAAATCCAAAGACGATACCCAAAACCGCGGCGCAACACCGATTGAAATAAAACCGGTAACCTTCCGCCCCAAGCGCGGTCCAAAGCACTCAAAGTCTTCCCGTGTGTTGAAATGGTCTCTCGGCCTGGTGCTGGGGACGTTGCTGATTTTACTGTGCGGCTCGGCCTGGTTTGTATTCACCGCCCGCCAGGTTATTATCCGGATTGATCCTACACCGGACCAGCTGTCGATAACCGGTGGGATAATAGTACCCAAAATCGGCGATTACAATTTATTGCGATCCGGTGACTATTTCCTTGAAGCCGAAAAAGAATGCTTTGAGCCCCTGCAGCAGAAATTTGTAGTGGCACAGGACAAAACCCAGAATTTTACATTTTCAATGACCAGACAGCCGGGACAGCTGTCAATTCAAGCTCGTCAGGCAGATGCAGCGGCAGTCATGCTGGCGGACGCCCTGGTTTTAATCGACGGCCGCCAACGGGGCCGGACCCCCCTGAACGGATTGGAAGTTAAACCGGGCCGCAGAAGCATTACGGTTCAGGCCGAAAACTATCAGGACCTGCACACCGCAATCGAAATTGCAGGCTGCGGTGAGATGCAGCACTTGGATCTGGCCCTGGTACCCGCCTGGGCCGAAATCACCATTCAATCCGAGCCGTCGGGGGCCGGCGTTATCGTGGATGGAAAATCTTTCGGAAATACCCCGTTGACACTAAAACTGCTGGAGGGCGCCCATGACCTCGCAATCCAGACAGATCGATTCAAGCCTTGGCACTCCCGCCTGGCAGTGGTTGCCAATCAGCCTCAGAAACTGGAGACAATTCGCTTGCAGCCGGCCGACGCTAAGCTGGCAGTACGGACCCGGCCGGCCGGGGCCAATGTGATGATCGGCAGAACTTTTGCCGGTCAGACGCCCCTGACGTTAACGCTGACAGCCAACAAAACTCATCTGCTGCAAATATCCAAAGCCGGATACGAAAAAACCAAACGCACCGTAAAACTGCTCAGTGAAGATTCAAAAACCCTCAGCGTCACGTTAAAGCCCAAAAGGGGCGTTATCAACTTTAAGGTGCGGCCGACCGATGCGGAACTTATTGTTGACGGCAGGTCCTTGGGCAGGGTACCGCCGAATTTGCGTCTGGTAGCCGTGGAACATCGATTGGAGATCAAAAAACAGGGCTATCGACCATATCTGACCCGCATTACCCCGCGCCCCGGATTTCCACAGGAAATTAACATCGCTTTATTCAAGTTGTCATCCAGCCCCGGGCTGCCGGCTGGCATCATCAGAGCCAGAAATGGTTATGAACTGAAACTGGTTCAGCCCGGCTCTTTCAGCATGGGTTCATCACGCCGCGAGCAGGGGCGGCGCTCGAATGAAACACTGCGCAAAATCAAACTGCAGCGGCCATTTTATATGGGCATCCGGGAAGTAACCAACAAGGAAGTCAGACAATTTTTGACGGCCCACAACTCCGGCGCATTTAAAAAGCAAAGCCTGAATCAGGATCAATTACCCGCGGCTGGAATAACCTGGCGCCAAGCAGCCCTATTTTGCAACTGGCTCAGTGCCAAAGAATCGCTGCAGCCCGTTTATGTGCAAAAGGACGGACACCTGACTGCCGCTGATCCGGTGGGAATCGGGTATCGCCTTCCCACCGAAGCCGAATGGGAATATTGTGCCCGCTTCAACCGGCAGCGGAAGGAACTAAAATACCCCTGGGGGACAGGGTATCCGCCACCTGCGGAGGCGGGAAATTTTGCCGACGCATCCGCCAGAGACTTGATGACAAACTACCTGGCGACATATAATGACCGATATGCGATCAGTGCGCCACCGTCAAAATTCAAAAAAAATGCCCTGGGCCTTTACGATATGGGGGGCAATGTTTCCGAATGGTGTCACGATTACTATTCCCTATATCCATACAATGCTCAAAAAACATACATCGATCCCCTGGGCCCCACAGAGGGAAGGCACCATGTGATAAAAGGCTCCTCCTGGATGCAGGCTGGTATCAGTGAACTGCGGCTTTCGTATCGTGATTACAGCGACACCAAGCGCCCTGATTTGGGGTTTCGTATTTGCAGGTATGTGAAGTGAAGCCTTCAGACAATTAATCCGTACTACAAGATAGTACATTCAAGTCTGTAAGGATACTATGGAATTTAAGAAAATCATATTCGTAATTACCGGTTTACTATTCCTCAATAGTATGCCAGCGGCTCCAGGCCGGAGCTATCCGACCACGGACACCCCTGCCGAACGAGCTAAAAACATTCATACTGCCGAATTAAATCGGAAATCCCTTGTTGTAGCCGAAAATGAATCAGAAGCAGCTGACAATGACAGTCAGTCGACAAACGAAAATAAGGATCAAGCCCCGAGTTCAGACACGACGGACAGGGAAAAAAACGGCAAAAATCCAGATGATGTTGAGACAAAGCCCATAAAACCCTTTAAGCCGTCAGAAGAAATAGCCGCCGAGCAGGCAGTGGATTACCCGGTGGACATATAAAATAGAGGTTTGTCGGTTTGCCCATTTGCCGGTTTGGCCGTCAGCTTTAACCGATACCGGCCAACCGGATAACGGGTCAACGGGCCACAACGGGCCACAACGGGCCACAACGGGCCAACCCTAAGATCATAGCACTTATGTGAATCAGTAATAAGACCTTAGCCCGGAAACATACCATGAAAAAAAATTTCCCGCTCTCAATCGAGTTCATTTATCAGCTGTTTGCCTTGATCCTGATTATAATCATCGTCCATGCTGCTTACGTGGCAATCATCCGCCCGAATGCCGACGCGATGCTGGCCGAGCAGGCCGCTGCCTTGGAAACGGGCGAGTCACAGATTGCCGAGCGCTCGGTGTTTATCATGATACGCGACTACGAGCAGGAGGCCTGTTTTATTCTCATGTTCTGGGCACTGGCCATTATGGCCTACAAAGGCGTTGTGACCATCAGGCAACGGGCATTGCTGCAACAAGATTTGATACCGTTGGCCGAAGGGGTTCGCATTCTACCGGAAGACACACGTGAGCTATCGCGACGAATTCAAGCTCTGCCGCCCCATCAGGGCAACGCCCTGTTGCCCAGGGCCTTGCTGGCTGCATTACACCGGTTCAGCACCACCCGTAACATCCAGGATGCCGCCGATGCCACCCATGCCTATTGTACGGCTGAAGCTGAACGTCTGGAATCTGAATTGTCCATGATCCGCTATATTGCGTGGGCGATTCCGTCGGTGGGTTTCATCGGCACGGTGCGGGGCATCGGGCAAGCCCTCGGTCAGGCACACAAAGCGATTGAAGGGGATATATTTGATGTGACAACAAGTCTGGGCGTCGCCTTTAATTCAACCCTGATTGCGCTTTTGATCAGCGTTGTTCTGATGTTCCTGCTGCATCAATTACAGTCGCTGCAGGAACACTATATCCTGGACACTGAGGCGTATTGCGAGGAACAACTCACGCGGCACTTGCATACGCAATGACCTCGATTTCGGATTTGAGAATGCGGATTGCGGATTGAAAAGTGGAGTAATGGAGTGTTGGAGTGATGATGATTTTAGATTTCGGATATAATTTATGATTTATATAAATCGACTTAAATTCCATTTATAAAATCCACATTCTGCAATCTGAAATCTGCAATCGCTTTGACTCCATCTAATAAATTTTTACTTACAAAAAAATCTTGCCGAGGAACTCTAAATGGGACTTATCGGTTTGGAAATTAACGATTCCGGCATCCTGGCTGCCGGGGGCAGCCCACCGAAATTGCTTGACCTGGACGGGCAGGCCCAGGAAAGCCCCGGTTATGCACTGCCGCAAAAAAAAGGGTTGCTGGTCGGCAAAACCGCCGAATGCAAAGCCCACCTTTTTCCGCGCCAAATTCTGAACCATTTCTGGGATCAATTAAATACGGAGACTCTGGAGCAAACCGGCAAGCATCTCCCACTGAATCATGCCGAAATCGTCTTTCACCATCTGGCATTAATCTGGCGGCAACTTCAATCCCGTGGTGAAGATATCGTAATGACGGTACCCAGCTTCTATGATCGTGAGCACCTGGGTTTAATTCTGGGTATCGCCCAGGAACTGGGTATGCCCGTGAGGGGATTTGTACCGCTTTCCCTGGCAGCTTCATCCCATATCTGTCCGGAAAAAATGCTGTTGTATCTGGATATACATCTGCACCGAATCGAAGTCATCTACCTTGAACAGGGTGAGCATCTGACATTAAGAGATTCCGCAACCACCGGTGAAAAAGGGTTACATCACCTTTACCGGAAGATGGTGAATATGATCGCGCAGGAATTCGTTCGCACCACCCGCTTTGACCCTTTTCACCAGGCTGCCTCGGAACAGGAGTTATATGATCGCTTGCCTGGGATTCTGTCTCATTTTCAGCACAATTCATCCATGCTATTTGAAATAACCGGCGGCTCGGCACCCTACAGCATCACGCTGGAACGTGACAGCATCATCCACAACGCAGAGCCGGTTTACAGCGAAATGCTCAGGCTAATTAAAAGAATGCAGAAAAAGCGGGGAAAAGGACAGGCACGGCCCTCCCTCCAGTTATCGCATCGACTCTCCCGCCTGCCCGGCTACAAGGCAATGCTGACGACAATAAAAGACGCCCAGGTCATAGAACTGGATCGCGGTGCGGCAGCTATGGGCGCAGCGCGAATCTGGAACCAGCTGGCAGCGCAAGGCAGCAACCAGGGAATATCGTTTTTCACCAGTCGTCCCTGGCAGCGTCAACAGCACTCGAATGATCGACAGCTTTCGGCAAAAACCGCGGTGTTATCCAAGCCGACCCACTTGCTCTATCGCAGCATCGCATATCCAATCACCGAAAAACCGCTGACCATCGGCTGCGCAAAGGACAGTGAACGCAACGATATCAATATATCCGGTGAAACCGCCGGAATCTCCCCCACGCACTGCAAAATAAAGCTGCGTGGCGGAGAGATCATTTTGGAAGATTTCAGCGACCAGGGTACTTTTATTGATGGGGTTCGGGTAAATGGGAGTATTGCCTTGAAACTAGGTCAAATAATTCGAGTCGGAATCCCCGGTGAACACCTACAGTTGATTGCATGCATAGAATAATTTATCCGACCGGAACAACATCAAAATATGCTTATCAGATTCCAATTACCTAGAATGCGATATACCCTCCTGATCCAATATTTTTCAGGGCGGAGAAATTGATGGCACGCAAAAAACTAAATGTATTCAGCCTGTCTTTTCTGGACATCATTACCTGCGGCCTGGGTGCCATTATCCTTTTATTTGTTTTGGTAAACGCAAAGAGTGCCGCCCGGCGCAGTACCGTGACTTCAGACCTGCGTGCTGACACCGACCGCATTTCAATCCAGGTGCTGGAGGGCAAAAAAAATCTGATTCAAATCCGCAATGTCCTGGAAGAAACCCGGGCTGAACTTGTAAAAACCCAGGGACTTTCGCGCAGGCTGATCGAAACGATCAGAGAAAAAGAGAACGAGCTGGCTGATAGCGACAAGGATACCCTGGCTGCCAAAGTTCATGTCAATCAACTAAAAGCGGATCTAAAATCCCTGGAAGAAGATGTTATACGCCTGCGGGCCGGTGCCAAGGTGCAGGATGAACTCGGTACCAAACTGCGGCCGTTTCCCGGACACGGAGATCGCCAGTATCTCACCGATTTGAAAATGGGTGGTCGACGCATCCTGATTCTGGTGGATTCATCAGCCAGCATGCTGGCCGATACGGTGATCGGAATCATTCGCCGGCGCAACCTGACGTCAAAAGAAAAACTAAAATCTCCCAAATGGCAGCAAGCGGTTAAAACCATTGATTGGCTGACCACCCAACTGCCGGCAACGAGTAAATTCCAGGTCTACATCTTTAATGAGACCGCCAGGCCTTTGATCGCCGGCAGTGCGGGCATCTGGCTGAACACCGCTGATGTCGACAAGCTCAACCAGACCGTAGCCCACATGCGCGAAGTGATTCCCCAAAAGGGCACCAGCCTGGTGAATGCTTTCAAGGCGGTTGAAGCGATGAAACCGCCGCCGGACAACATATTCCTGCTGGTCGACAGCCTGCCGACCATGGGCGTTAAAAAACCATGGGGTAAAAGAGTTTCCGGTAAGAAGCGGCTCAGCCTGTTTCATGACGCGATCCGCCAACTTTCACCCCGTGTACCGGTCAATATTATCCTGTACCCCATGGAAGGCGACCCATTTGCCGCCAGCGCATTCTGGAAACTGGCCAAAGACACCCGGGGATCGTTTTTCAGTCCTGCGAAAGATTGGCCATGAATCGATTGCGGATTTCGGATTGCGGATTGTGGATTTAGAAAATTGAGTAGAAGGAGTAAATTGCAGAGGATAGAGGGTTTAGGGTTTAAGATCATAAGCCATTTTTTTATTCCTTTACCGTGCGCCTTGCGCCCTTAGCCTTGAGACTAATTTTTATGCGAATCCGCCGACGTGACATAGAAATTTTCAGTCTATCGTTTCTGGATGTTATTTGCTGTGGTTTTGGCGCGATAATTTTGTTGTTTGTATTATCTAAATTCGCCGAACCCGTCATCATTGAAAAAGTAAGTGAAGACCTTCAAGCTGAAATTGTACGCCTGGAAGAGGAGTTGCATGAAATCCGCGGTCAAACTGTGGTGTTTAACCGGGAGTTGAAAGGCCAAAAAGAACAACTATCAGAGGAAAAGAAAAATCTTGCGCGCCTGCAGGGGGATCTGTCAAACATTAGAGGTCAATTTGCGGCCTCGGACCAGCATGCTGAAGTCCAAAACATCATCGAAGGAAAACTGGCCCGGGCGATGCAGGAACTCACAGATGAAATGCAGCGGTTGCTGAAGAAGCAGCCGAAAAAAAAAGGTACCAGCTCCGTCGGTGGAATTCCGGTGGATAGTGAATATATTATTTTTATCATCGACACCTCCGGCAGTATGCAGCGCAATGCATGGGGCCTTGTGCAAAAAAAACTGGCTGAAACGCTGAGAGTCTATCCCGAAGTAAAGGGAATCCAGATCATGAATGACATGGGCGTATACATGTTTTCCCAGTATGCCGGCAAATGGATACCGGATACACCGGGTCGCCGCCGGGCGATCATTTCCAACCTGACCACCTGGCGCTCCTTCAGTAACAGTAGTCCGGTTGAAGGGATTACGGCTGCCATCAGGACATTTTATGCCGCAGATAAAAAAATCAGCCTGTATGTATTCGGCGATGAGTTTAGCGGCAATGCTATTCAACCGGTCATCGAAGAAATTGATCGAATCAACCGTGCCAACCGCAAAGGGCAGCGCCGGGTGCGCATCCATGCCGTCGGATTTCCAGTACTGCTGAAAAATAAAGTCGGTCAGGGGAACACCGGGGAGCGTTTTGCCACCCTGATGCGAGCGTTGTGTTATAAAAACGGTGGGACCTTTGTGGGCCTCAATAGCACGATACCATAATTACGCCACCCTGAAAAATACCAGTGCCGTAAAATTTACCCAAAGACCGAATATCACAGAATTTCGCCTCCCATAAGCATTTCACATCGAATCGCTGATTTCACTGAATTACGCTTGACAAAAGCATCAATCCTTACTATTCATACCCTCTTAATCAAACAGGCAATAAAATCGTGTCAAACGATTCATAGGAAAAAACAATAGTGAAAGGAGAAAAATTAAAATGTCAAAATTGATTCCACCTCATGGCGGAAAAGGTCTGACCTGCGCCCTGCTGGAAGGCGCGGAGCTGGATGCTGAAAAGAAGAAAGCCGAAGGCCTCAAAAAGATTTCTATTTCGCAACGCGAAAAAGGCGACCTGATTATGATGGGTATCGGCGGGTTCAGCCCTCTGACCGGTTTTATGACCCAAGCGGATTGGAAGGGAGTTTGTGAAAAATTTCTGATGGCCGATGGAACCTTCTGGCCCATCCCGGTGACGTTGTCAGCCAGCAAGGAAGATGCCGACGGCATCAGCCAAGGCGATGAGATTGCCCTTTACGACCCCGAAGGCGATGAAATCATGGCCACCATGAAAATCACTGAAAAATTTGAAATGACCGAGGCCGACAAAAAATTCGAGTGCGAAAAAGTCTACATGGGCGAAGGCACGCCGACTGCCGAGGAATTCTGGAAAATCGCCAAAGATGATCATCCCGGAGTCCAGATGGTCATGGAACAAAAAGACGTCAGCCTCGCCGGGCCGGTCAAGGTGCTCAGCGAAGGCGAGTATCCCGTTAAATATGCCGGTGTTTATCATCGGCCGGAAGAATCCCGCAAGATATTTGAAGACCGCGGCTGGAGCGAAGTCGCTGCCCTGCAGCTGAGAAACCCCATGCACCGTTCCCATGAGTATCTTTGCAAAATCGCCGTCGAAGTTTGCGACGGTGTTTACATTCACTCCTTGGTCGGCAATTTGAAACCGGGCGACATTCCGGCTGAAGTGCGGGTGAAATGCATCGACTCACTGGTGAAAAATTATTTTGTAGAAGACAAGGTCGTCCAGGGCGGCTACCCGCTGGATATGCGCTATGCCGGACCCCGCGAAGGCCTGCTGCATGCGACTTTCCGCCAGAACTACGGCTGTTCCCGCATGATCATCGGCCGCGATCACGCCGGCGTGGGTGATTTCTACGGAATGTTCGAAGCCCAGACAATTTTCGACAAAATTCCGCCGCCAGACGAGAGCGGCAAGGCGCTGTTGTGCACACCGTTGAAGATTGACTGGACCTTCTACTGCTACAAGTGCGACGGTATGGCTTCCTTGAGAACTTGTCCGCACGAAAAAGACGATCGTGTGCTGCTCAGCGGAACCATGCTGCGAAAAATGCTCTCTGAAGGCGGGGAATTGCCGGATCATTTTGGAAGGGATGAGGTTGTTGCGATACTGCGCGAATACTACGAAGGACTGACGGATAAAGTTGAGATCAAGCTGCACGGAGCTGCTACCGGAGATGAGTAAGTAGAACTCGAATCTGAATACCTCATTTAGTTCCAAATCTTAAAGGGAGCTGCCGTAAGGCGCTCCCTTTATATTTTAGTACCGACCACCGGATCCTTTGGGATAGCAAGTGACAACAGGTGTTTTATTATTCGGAGGCAATGGAGTACTGGAGTATTGGGGTGATGGAAAATTGGTTTTTGTTCTTCGCTGCTAATCTGGCGAAGCAAGGAACCATAGACCTTTGAGCCCTGAACGTTGAACCCCTAAACCCCTATCCCTGAACCTCCGAACCTTCAACCTTTGAACCCTGAACCTTTGAACCTTGAACCTCCCTATCCTTTTTCTTCCGCAATCCGCTCAGGCGCTGCATAACCACAAAAAACACCGGCGTAAACAGCAGCGACATAAACGTGGCCGCAATCATGCCGCCAACAACAGCTGTACCGATGGCCTGCTGGCTGGCGGCACCGGCGCCGGAAGCAACCACCAGGGGCATAAAACCGGCAACCGAAGCAATCGAAGTCATCAGAATGGGCCGAAACCGCAATTTGGCGGCATCAACCACCGCATCCAGAATGCCTTTGCCCTTTTCTCGCTCCGCCATGGCAAATTCCACGATTAAGAGCCTGTCCGACAACCTAAGGGTTGTTTTTTAGGCAACAATTTTTGTGAAACGGGCTAAAATCTTCTTAAATTACTTCTTAATTATATAATAACCATTTGATATTACATTATAATTA
>Ga0056115_1000628_pt1 | contig 15845 bp, 12 predicted proteins | sample WorMetOlspDAHAB1_FD_77007 | JGI IMG/M metagenome (GOLD analysis project Ga0056115, IMG submission 77007) | Marine gutless worms symbiont microbial communities from Max Planck institute for Marine Microbiology, Germany - Olavius sp. DAHAB.1 ...
AGACTGGCATAATTATATAATAATAGTGTAATAAATGCTATTTTGCAACTATTTTGTTAATTTTATTGCATATGACTTGAAAAATAAATATCCGATATATATCGAAAATATACAACCGATATTTTCGAAAATATCGCGATATTTACCAACCCTGGAATGAGCATTATAACGAGGTTGCAATGTATTATTATTATCATAATTGTTGTTGTGCCAGACAACACGTGTCTGCTGATGATACCAATAGCGTTCAGCACAATAAAACGTTGGCCGACTATCAGAAGTTTGACAGCGAGATGTCCGTCGTTAATGTTGTGTGGAATGACTGCAAGCGACTGATTGAAACGTACACCGAACAACAGGTTGGTTCTTCGGTCCGTCTCGTCTCTGCGGTCTGCTTGTGTTTGTAACGCATTCGGTAGTTTATTGGTTTGTTGGTGCCGAGGGTATACGTAAAATTATTGTGTGTGGTGCTAGCATTGTCAGCGAAAGCCTTCAGCATTAGCACTCTTTCAGTGTGGAACTATCTGTCATTTTGACTGTCACTCGGCTCAGCTCACCAGCTCATTCTGACGACGCATGCTAAAGACGGAACTGTTCAACCTAGCATAAAGTGAACACTGACTAGTCTTTGCCATCATATGCCTCAGCTTCGCTTGCAGAATGTTGGTGCTACTGAATTAGATTTGATTTTGATGCAGAGATGCAGTATCTGAGGTAAACTTAGTATGTTGTTGGCAATTGCTACTTGCTAGGTTACTTGTGTATGCACTACAAGCTGAGGTCTTTAGTAGATCCATTGCGCAACACCTAACCATACTACAATGTGTATGTGTTGCCAGAAGGCCAATGTGTAGGCATGTATGTTGTGCATGCGGTGAGCTATCTTTGTCCAGTTTCTTTTAGTTTGCCGGCATGCACAGTGCATCTCTCATCCACAACACTGGGCCTCCCTTCTGAGCGACCGATACAGGTTGGGAGTTAGTAGATCAGCAAAGTTGCATTCCTACTGGTGCGGTAGTGGAACTGACAGCATTTGTTGCTGCTTGCAGCCGGTATGGCAGCAGTTTTTCCGTGCATCCTGTCAGTGTATGCAGGTTTATGGAAGTGGGTGAAATTGTGGCCGTAAAATCGCAGTGATTGTCGAGACGGTGCGTTTGTGATGCTGGTTTGTGTCGGTCGTTGCTGTTTAGGCGGCATTGAAGCTGAAGCAGAAGATGTTCAAGGAGGACTGGGAGTTTTTCAAGGCTCAGCGACGACTGCTGGAACAGACGTTGCCGAAACACCGACTTGCCGCGTCGTCGGCTGACTGCGACAGCCGGTGTGCTTCCCATTGTGACTGCACCACAGCTTGATATCACTGACAGCTTCCATGCATGGACTATTGCCTGTCTTATGTTGCTTATCGTTGGGTCGCTGTTCTTAAGATTTGCAGGTCGAGGGTTTGAATCTCACCCACTGCACCGAGTATAATCTGAGGCAAACCGCACACTCATTTTGGGGAAACCTACAAAGGGAAATCCCACTCTGAGTTGGTTACTGGTATTGGTTGGTTGGTTAGTTCCTTAACTATTAAGCCATGGGGAAGTGTCATCATGATAACAAACATGCCATTTTCTATCGGCCAGTGGTTGTGCTTTGTATATTTATAATAGAAACAACGATGTGAATTCGGGGAGTTCTGATTGCGGTTGTGATAATGCTGTGTGTGTGTTTGAAGCTTTGACGTCCAGTTCAACGAGATGATGATGAGAGTTCTGCAAGGAAAGAAGTCAGACGACCTGCACTGTCCGACTTGCAGTCAACCGCGGTCAGTAGTTCTGTTCGCTGCAGCCACACAATGTCATGTCCGTGGCTAAATCTGTTTCGTAAATGACCCAATTTTGTGTCGGGTGGGACGTTAAACCTAACTCACTACTCTCTGCTAAGTCTGTTGATTGATATACAACTCATGTTTACACATTTGACACTAATTTCTTGTCCTCTAATATGCTTAGCCACTAATTTACAAGTCCTCATCTAATGTCACCTCCTTGAAAATGAATTTTAACATCCACCGTTGTCATCCAAGTGAAACATAGCAGTACGAGTTACAGATGTGGCACTTGCTATTTAGCCAAGGGCATATTTGACAAACAGTCTGAAGCGGACAGTTTTTCGGATGTCAGCATCATAGCTGCATCGCACTGCTGTGAAAATTCAGAATTTTCCTGCAGATTATGAGAATTACACTCGACATCGCAGTGGGTGCGAGTCTAGTGCTCAAACCATCGTTACACTTTTGAGCCATCTGTGCTAATTGCAGACTTTGTGCATATTTTAAAGTAATGTCTTTTAAGCAAACACTACAACAAAGTACTTGAAAAAGATGCACGAAGAGCTTGCAACAGGTGTGCAACATGGGTGGCACAACAGTGTATTGGTGTGTGAGCAGTGGACTCGAGATCAACAGACGTTAATTGTTGCCGATTTGGTGGCACTGTTTTTTAAAAGCTGGTCTGTGCTGTGGTGCATTTGCAGCTGTCCATGTGACGAATGCAACATATCGCATATGATCACGTGCGGCCTTATTAGTCCCGAGGTGAACGAACAGCAGCATCAGTATCATCATCATCACCACCAGCACCATGTTGCGGAAGCTGCTGAATGTCAAGAGGCTGTGGACGATGATGGTGCTGACATCACAAATAGCGAAGTCACGCCGCAGATGTCTCCTTCCCATATCCCACGGCCATTGTCCTGCCACTATGACGCACTCCAATACTACGCCAACATAAAGCCACCGTCCATACCGAGCTCGCTGTCGAGCAGTGGCTCCGAAAGCCCCATCATACTCGATCGCTGTCGGTTTTTCGGAGAAAACTTCGAGTATGTCTTTCGTGCTCATTTCTTGTACTCTTGTTTTGATCAAGTCTTAGTGCCCGATTTGGTCTCGTCACAGCCAAGTTTGCAGCTGTTTTGCGGGTTTTAAGATTTTAAAAGTTTAGTACAATAATGAAAATTGTACATGTATTCTTTTTTAAAAAGTGAATTATAAAGCCAGACGTTGCAAAGATTTTAGTCATCGTTGTGGCATGGATTAATTACAATATTTTTTGTTACCTAGTTGAGTTATACATAACTTCCTGTCATTTTTTTTTTATTTCTTGCAGGTACATGCATGATTCTTAATTTCTTAAACTGATGATTTCACTATTAATACTCATTCAACATAATCAGTAATAAGGTGTTGCTATGTTCTGATGGTGGCGTGCTGACCTTGTGCATATATTGGCACATTAGCATTAGTGTCACAGTGAGGTTGGCAATCAGATCGGGTTAACTTTGCTGTGGATCTTCCTGCTCTGTTATAATATTGTCTTACTTTATGCTGGCTTGTCACCAGCCATGGGTGACCTTCTGTGCATATGCCCTTGGCTTGGATAATTTTATTGTATTATATTTTTATGGGGTGATGTAATTTACGGATCCGTGGACCATTCATGACTTACTATTATTAATACTAATGATATATATTTTGCCATAGGTCGTAACTATAAAATGATTCACACCGTGCAGAGATTCACTCATTTTCGGCAAACGCCCGCAAAATTCACTGGTGGCGTCTGGATTTGTGTCCGATGAAAAATGCTTCCCACGTACTTGAAAAATTCCCGCTTTACAATTAGTCCGATGCTAGTTGTGGAGGAAGGGAATGCATTGTCGTTTGTCGTTAACATGCTGTGTTATGCATTGTGTTAGCTTTGCGACAGATGCTTCGTTGACAGTTGACGACGACTACGATCTGTTTGCCGACTCGACCGTAAAGTGTCGCAAGAACTCGGCGTCAGATGTGCCGACGACTGCACTTGAACATGAATCGAACGCCAATAAAACGGTGTTTATTTTTTCTGTTGTTATCACTAATCAATTAAACTTACCGTATTTACTGTTTTAGCATTATTTCTCTGTTGTGTAGTGCTAAACATTAAAAAGGATTTGTGACTGGCTTATACGATACTGCTACAGCCCAAATGAAAATGTACCGATAGTGTTTCTTTCTAGAACCATTTGACTTGGATTGTCCTACAAAAGGGACCATCAGTGAATATGTATCTGCATTTCCTTGTCTTCGATGGACTTTGCCTAAGAGGTTGAGAGATCCATCTGCCCTGGTTTGGAATTGGGGTTTTCCTTCTCCTAGTTGCTGTTTGTCAGTCTCACCTTCTTTATTCGGTGCTACCCTTTTTCCAATTCACGAGTACATTCCTGTATCCGCAGCCAGCGATGTGGGCGGTTGCCGCAGTGCCTGTCTGCCACCCGACTGCCACTCTGCCGACACGCCGCTTCGGTGCAACACACTGTTACTAGTGCATTCCAGAAAACAAGAAGAAGCTATATAGTGTGATGTAGGTTTTTGTTTCTGTGTCTGAAATCATGTTTTGTGGGTGCTTTTGTGGCAGGAGAATACAGTGTGTGACGGGGAATCCCGACTGAAGGAAGTCCGTCCGTCATCACTTGTTGCGCGGATGATGATGAATTCAGTGAGTAATGTCAACAATGCATTGCATAGCTATCACATACTGTAATTATTGGGTTTGTAAATGTCGATTAGCGTGATTCTGGGAAACGGTGACACGTCTAATGCACCCATGTCTTTAGCTGTTTGGCAAACAGATGCATTTTCAAGTCCCACCTAAAGCATTCAGACTCGACGCCCGGATCACGCAACTAATCAGGCAGTGAGTTGCAGACCATCGGACCGGCGACTGAGAAAGCCCGAGTGACACCTGCTTGAGCTGGTGATGGTTTTTTGGTTGTGCAACAATGTGCATCATAGTAATCCGATATTTGAAAAGTTTCAGAAACACGATTTCTGTTTCTCAAAGTCCGGAATTTTTTCTTCCTTTTTGGCGACTGCTACGCTATGTATACAAAGTTTTTTTCATGGTATAATTTCTGCGTCTTAGCAAATCTGTTGTGATACTGTAGGTGGACCTGTCCGCAGACCCGAGCACGTGCAGCTGTCCCCACTGCCAGTTGAACAATGGCTCTCCATGTATGTTCGAAGTGGCACGTAGCAGCCTCTCAGCGGCGGTGGCGAAGCCGGCAGTGGACCGTCTGCAGTTAAGCCAGCTCGGCATGGCTCGGCGCCTGCTGAACCCGCAGCTCTATGAGCTACACGATGACCTGCCAGAGAATAAGGAGTCTTCTGCAGACGAGGTCTCGGAGCCCCTGACATCATTAGATGACCCAACAATGGATGACCCACCAGGCGAGACAGAGTTAATTGGCCACTCAGCATCCGATCACGGCGAGACGTGGTCCGAATGTGTCACCGAACTTCCTTCGTCCACCTCTGAAAGCATGCCGGTCCACGACACCGAGAAGACTTGTTCTTCCGCAGAAAACCAGAGAAATGATGGCCAGGAGGACGAGCGGAGCGAAAGTCATTCGGATATTAAGTCATCCAACTTCAGTGATGATTATCCACAGCATTCGGAACCTGATTCGGAAGTAACAACATCGTCCGAAGCCAGTCCGCCACCGACAGTCAACAATGTGCCTGCTGTGACTCCCACTGAAACCATCCCACCTTGTAACATGGTGTCCACGCCTGATGCAGTTGTCAAGACAACCGTTGCCGTGTCAACGTGTGCTGCAACCAGCAAGCCGGCAACAAAATCAGCGTCTAAGACTACGTCGACTACTGCGTGTACGACACTGTCGACATCAACTACATCATCGTGCAAATCGGAACGTCCGCGGGCATCGCCGTGCCGAGCAGCTCTGACAAAGCATCAGTCGCAGCCAGTAGCGAACGGCAAAGAGTCAAAAGTGCCATCTTGCAAGGCGGCATCATCGGCCACTAAACAGTCGACTCTTAGCAACGCTGCAGCCGCAAAGCTTCTCGTTGACATGGTCGGCCGATCGAAGTCGTCGTCTTCAGCCGCGGGTGTTGGTCAGTGCAAACCTGCGCAGTGTGCAGACCGTGTTCTTGCTGCCGATGGTAACACGATCTCTTCAACTGACGGCGGAAGTTGCTCATTGGAGAAGATGCCTCGTGGCACCGCGGCTGCCGGTGGTGCAACTGACGGTCGAAAGGACGGCAAGTTCTGCGAGTGCTGGCACTGCGAGTTCTTTGGACATATGTCGGTCAGTGGCTAATAATACTAGTATTATACTAATACCCAGGACAATATTTATAGTGCTATTATCTATGGCGCCAGTCATATGCAAGAGTTCACTTTGGGTCATCTTGGCGAAATTTGATCAGCGCCAGGTGGACGCCAACTCGTTAACCAGGCTGCATACTTGACCTTTTGAGTCCGACTGTAGGCTGCTATAGACCGAACATTTGTCCATCGCCATTTGTAATAGTGCTCAACGATAAGGCCGATACACATTTACCGTCTCCCATTGGCAGTGCAAGAGTTCGCCCTGAAGGACTTGGGAGCCACTGTAGAATAAGTTCGCCTTGTTTCGTGGCTGAGTGTCGCAAGAGTGTGACTGTGTGTGGATGTTGTTTATTGCAGCAATTCATATTAGTGTCAAAATGCACATTACAACCACCAAAATACCAATACAAAGTTCATGTTGCATTATTTCAGCATAGAATATGTGATATAACACTGCTGCAAGGTATCAGTTGTTTCATATAATGTGCATAAATGTAGGAAATCGTCTTCCATGGCCTTCGCAGCCACTGTGATCTGTCCAACATACAACAGTTGTATACTACAGCTTATGTGTGTCTGTGTATGCATTCAGCAGTCTACACTTCCGTTAAGTCGAACTCGCGATCGTCTTCGGGCTCGGCTCCAGAAACGGGTCATCTATTAACTATTCTATGCTGTTTAAGAATTTTTTAAAATTAACTGTTGTGTGTGTTATATAAGCCATTTTTTGTGCATTCAAAGCTTTTTTGTCATTGTTGATATTCTGTGTTGTACAAATTTGCATTACTGTAAGTCGAGCTTACATTCACTCAGTAAGATATTGCAAACTTTTAGACTCACTGTGTTGACTGTATGTCTGATTTTATGTATTCAATGATCATATATTTTCATCTGGTCATTTTTCGCTTTTGCTCGTATATCAGAGACAACTTCAGTGCTACGTGTGATTGGCATAATTATCCGTTACTGTATTGTATTGTAATTTGCAATGTTAAAACTCGTTCAGTGTTATGAGTACTGTGTGCCGAACACCGATCGAAATAGGCAACTGTGTACTTGTGGATAGACAACTTTGTCTTAATTTTCACTAAATTTGCCGTAAAACGTGCACTTTTCCATGCTGTCGTAAGTTTAGTGCTGTGACGGCAACTGCACCGGAAGCTGAAACTAAGGTTTTCTGTGAGAACCGGGAGAACCCAAACCGAGGTTTTTTGGGAGCCAAGTGTCATTGCCGTGCGCGTGATTAAAATCTGCAACCATAAATACCGGAACCGACCGTGATACGCGGTGTTTATTAAAAACACACCGAAAATATACCGCAAATTCGAAAATGGCAACCGTCTCAGCTCTACGCAAGTTTGACATTGTCATATAGTGAGCAAATCACGAGTTCTGTTCATTGTTGGATCACAATCTCCACTCTCCACTTCGCAGGTGGGACACGACAAGAGCTGTTGAGTGGAGGTATGTTGTTAATGTCACAGAAAGAGGGGAAGGTCAGTGAATCGGACTCGCATTCTCCGGCTGAGTCTCCGCGATCCACGGCCAATCACTCGTCAGCACCTTCGACACTGCTGAATGATCGCGAGGTGGAAGACATCATTCGGTTTATCAACGGAGTTGACAGCTCCGTCTCTTCGTCACCGCCGGCCGTTAGTGGCGGATCGTCAGCCACGGCAAAACAGAAAACAAAGCAGAAGTGCCGCAAGGTTGCAACAACTATATAGAATTCACATCGACCATTGATGCGTTGTTCTTGGTGTTTGGTAGTTTTCGAGTAATTTTGTAACGTTAAATTTTATAAACACTTATGACCCAACCCATTTATGGAAACACTGATTGGTCAGTGGCTTGGATTTCCTGTATTCTGGGTTCATGTGACTGGCTCCTTCGTCATTTATATCGTACTTTCATATATCCAAAAATTCCTGCTCCTAAACATTGCTACTATTTGCAGTTATATTCTACTTTGGCTGTTTGCTTATTTTTGTTCCAAGTTTATAAAAACACTGACACAGTCAGATCATACTGCTTTGTAACACATCTGTACACGTGACATTGCCATAATTTATTAGAGCTTGAAATTCACATAGACCCGCCTATAACATTACTGCACTTGTGATGCACTTTTTCCCGCTATTTGCATTTATTTCCATTTTTTGCTACATATATGTGTTGATTTATTTTACGTATGTGTATGTATATTATATTTGTTTATTACGCAACGAATGCATGCAATACAAAGAATAAAATGCTGAAGGTAAAAACGCGAAGCATACAAACACTGCTACAACATAACTGCGCAGCAAAAGGACTTATACAGATCTTTTGTTCATTGCTATATTCTCTGTGGATCAAATTAGCTTTTGTTAGAAGTGTGGGTTCGGTAAACTTACAGTTTAAATTTCAGTGTTGTTACGTCGAGTGCGTATTGTTATGATTCCAGGGCAAAGATTCTGTAGTGTCCAAGTCAACGTCGAGCGAAGGTACATCGCCGGCGTCGACCGTGAAGGTCGGCTCCTGCGGCGCTTGCCACGGCGACTCAGCCACCGCCAGAAAGCCGACAGCATCCAATCAGGACGTGTCGAAGGTTGACATTGTCGTCGAACTGAACTCGCGTCTCGCAAAGCTAACGGATGCTACCGCCACCGACATGCCGCTTAGAATTCCAAAGTCAAACGGCGCGGAACGATCAGTCCACGGGCCTCACTGTGCCAAGGATTTGGCTGCACGAGCTCAGTCGGTGCCGAAGGTAACTGCGGCAAAGTCAGCAGACTGCTTAGCAGCGAAACAGCACAGCTGTACAGCAAACAGTGGTTCCAGCATCCCGCAGCCAGATACATCATCAATTATCAGCAGCAGGAGTGCATCTCTCTCGCAGCAGACTCGGGTATCAGTCTGCATCTCTTGTTATAATAAAAAATGATAATAAACATATTTGTAAAGCGCCATAAGGTCTCAACTTTAGAGGCGCTGGTGGCAGTCGGTTGTGTGTGCTAGTTAAAGGATTTACGACAAAAGTATATTTTTAGTCTAGATTTGAAAACAGACAGTGAATCGCTTATGATGACAGATGCGGGAAGTGAGTTCCAGACAGAAGGTGCAGTGCATCGAAAAGAACGTATCGCGAAGTCGGTTTGTAGTAGTGATGTTTCCCATGAGAGTTAGTCTTTCCTGGCGTGCACCACTAGGAGTGCTTAGCGCCAAACATAGACAACAATCTCTGCAGAGTGTTTGGTTCTGAGCCGTATCAGTCGCTTTGTTCGGGGAGAACTTCTTTGATTTCAGGACTTGCTGTATAGTCTTGAACCACGTTACAGTTGTCCGTGGGAGAGGCCGTTCGGCCTTACCTTTACCTTTCCTTCAGAGAGGATGGCAGTTGACTTAATCCCACCATGTACAGAGACCGCAATTCAGATCCAGTGTACTACCCCAAAACTAACCGCTCGCTGATGACTTACGTTATACGAATTTCACGGGTCTTCTGCCAGCTCCAAGAAGTTAATAAAGCGGTGTCACCTCAGCATTTCAATAATTCTACCAATTTCTCCGACGTCGTCAGCTGTAACTGTGTTTGCTCCACAGTGAGAAGTGCCACGCGACAACCGAAGTGTCCCACAGCTTGTCCCACAGAAAAGCTGAAAGTTTGCGGCTTCAATCGCTGCTGCTGATTCACGGTCAATGCTCTGTCTGACATTCGTGCACTGTGCCCAAACAGGGAGAGATGCAGTGATTGGCCTGCGAGGCTGAGGGACCGGATTTGGTTGCAGTTGTTTGGTTGTCCATCTCGTCTGGCAGATTTGCTTATTACTCACACATTCGCACACTCATTGTGTGGTAGTTATTCACGACACCCCGACTGAGTGAGTAGCAAGAGTGTGTTATCAGTTGTAATAGTAGTCATGGTTAGTACGTTCAGGAACTGGATGATTCTGACTAGTTAGTTTGTGGACCGCAGAGATTTAAACTTACATTTAATTCTAATATTTTGTCACGTTTTGAGCGAATATTTCTGCAGATTGACTGACCACGAATTTAGTTTTTCCGAGAGTGATGGAACTCTGAATTGTTTTCCTAACATTTGGTATTCTAATATGCAGCCATGTTGTTCACAATCGGTTGTCTATTGCACACACTACACACTCATCTGTTTAGTGCCACTTTACGTCACTTCAGCACCATCTCTGCAGAATTTCAGGAAGAGGCTGAAGCCGGTTTTGTTCAGCTGCAGTTTTACGTCCTAATTTGTCGTTCCCTATAACAGATGCGACTTTGACTTTGTTTTCGGCCTCGCAGCTTTTGGGCTTAACACCTTATTCGTTAACTAAAAGTAACTGACGATGATGATGGTGTTATTTAGAGTTTACTGTTTGTGATGCACCTGTATGTGAAGGTATCTCAGACAGCATGCAAGAGCAAGCGTCAGAAGAATAGTGATGAGGCTCTGGAAGATATGCCAGTTGGTGAGTGCAGTCATGCTGTACAGCAGTCGGCAGCTGCGGACATTTGACTTGAAACGCGATCCAACTCTTAAATAGCTGATGAGATTATTTCAGCTCATTAGTAATATTTTCGTTTTTGGTAGGTATGCATAGTTCACACGGTGCTGTGGCCCAAATGTTTTCAGCAACAGCGTGAATTAGTGGTGTGACAAGTCTGAGATGGGGTGGAAGATCGTTTCAGAGTTGTAGTCTGGCTCCACAGAAATGGTTACAATTCAGAATCTGTGTTCTCAGTTGACCCGATCACCATAAATGCTGGCGTCTCGATAGTAGTCGGTTCTCGTGAATGCAGTGTTTCCTCGTTTTTACTGGTTTTTTGTGGGCCCAATTGGAATACAGGAACTACATATATTGCTGGACTTGTTGCTGGGGACTTCTGTTAATCTCTGACTGCCTGCCTGAGTGGCTAGATAAGCTTTGCTTTGGATAAGCATCATGGATAGAGTACTGTACTCATGATCAGCAGGTCCTGCATTTGCTTTCTCGCCAACTGTGCTGCCAAGAACGGCCATGGACAAGCCGCTTATTAAGCAACATATACTGGGAGGCAAACAGGCACATTATGAAAAGTAAATGGTCAAATCAAACAATCTATTTTATAGTGCGCCTAAAAGTTGACCAGAGAGCTGGCCAACTTAGTCTGCCGCACTTAAGAATAACTAAAACAGAAAAAATAGAACTAAAACATAAAACCGATGAGCAAACAAGTCCGGTGAATGGTCTAGAGCCATGAGATCAGTCCAACGTACAGAAACAGACTAAGGTGGAGGATAAGATTCTCTGAAAAGGTAGGTTTTGAGCTCAGAGTGAAACAATGAAAAAGTGATGGAAGGTGATATCAGTGTGTAGCAAGTTAAACCGGCATGTTTAAATGAAGGTCGCTGAGAGGTAAAGGCATAACACTTATATAACACCACAAGTAGCAGCTGCAGCTGCAGTGGCACTGTACGTCATAGGCTAAGCCTGCGCCCACAGACTCTGGCCTACGATGAACGTCCATATGCAGTCCTTATCTGCTGTTAATGGTCTCCACTCCCATAATCCATGTACTTACATGAATTGCTACTCATTTACCGACCCTGAAGGGATGGAAGGCTGAGTTAGCCTGGTTGGTTGACACATAGCGGACACTACCCACGAAGTGGTCACATGTCAACCGTAGATCAGGCGTAGATCAGGGAAAGTCCGTCGGCCAAAGACCGACGTCTTAACCACTGAGCCACGTCACCCTGTTAATCTGTTATCTCTGGAATGACTTAGCCTTTACATGTCTGCTGTGTTTCTGCAGACGCTATTTTTCTGCCGAGTGACGAAGCAAATCGAAGCGAGCTGGACGATTTCGACCGTGAAATCGAGGAGTTCAAACGGTCGGTTTGACACCAATATGCACATACACATTCACACATGTATTAGTTATTATTCTAATTATTTAAAATTGTCATCGGACATGAAGTAAAACACCCGCGGTTACGATAATAAAAGTCGACAGTGAACAACGAAGTAACAGAATAAGAAAGACAGCTCGCGCTTACATTTAAACCAGGGGTTCCCAACCTTGTTCTGGCCCAATACCCCTCTCTCGTTCCTAGTTGATCTCTCTCACCCCCATCGTAGTTGATCTAAATTCAAATCTGCGACAAATGTGCATATTTGTATTACTTCCCAGAAACGAGTCTGACCCCTGCTGGATTTGCATCTGAAACGTCCAAGGGGTGCCGACCCCACAGACTGGGAAGGCTGTGCAATCAGTCACAACACTCAGTATGATACACACATTTAGACACACATATTTTTTGAACTCGATGTCCGAAATTACCTTGGTATTGAGAATTTTCAGATTTGTGTATTTTAAGTCGCTGTTTGATCACATTGAGTTTTTATCTCCAACATTATTAAAATCAGCGTATCTGTTGACCAAGTTATTCCTAAAACACAAAGGTGGAATAGTTTTGTTGGGACACGTTGTGTATACAGATGGCACTGATGCATATTTTGCTGTAGGTTCTGCCAGACTTCATGCCAGACTCCGAAGCAAGAGAGGCCGCGTGTAGCTCTCAACCTCAAAGATATCTTTTCACGCAAAAAGATGCATCAGGGTTGCACCACGTAAACCAGCACATGTCTGTCATCCAGCTACACCTCCTACACGTGAAGTGACAGTAATGATACTCTGTCACCGATTGTTACAGCCGCCAATTTGGGGGTATATGATGTTGTGGCAGTGTGTCATCATAAACTTACAGACGTGGAGTACTTTTGTCTGTGATTAAATGACCATTGCATCAAAATTTTCAGGTGTCTACATCTGAGCTTACTTTTTGTTCACATTGAGTATACCTCCAACATGGCTGCGTGGTTTCATTCTCAGTTCAGCGACGTCGCTGCACCTCATGAGTATCATTTGCTGCAACGTTGTCGGTAGTGTGTTTAATGGCAAGTTAATTGTCACTCCAGCTCATCTCCAGTGTCACATAACGTCCTTCAAAAGTGCTGCACAAATGACCACACACGCAAGCCACTGCTCAGCGTTGCAGTGTGATTTTGGTTCTCTCGTTCGGCAGTTGCATTCTGTGATCTGTTCACAATAATTTGCAAAGTGTTGTCGGTTTTTAAGTAAGTAAACGTGTGCAGAAATCAGTGCCAGATGAAACAAGTGCGACGCCTGTAGCAACTTTAAGTTGAGAGGACCCCGTCGAAAGCAGATCCGTATTACATATGATTAGTTTCATATACAATTACGTTTTACAATTATACAAATGATTATTACATGAGTTTGTAGATGTCGTATAGCAGCATAAATGACAAAAACAAATTAACACACAGGGCACCGGCGAGATAAGCTTTACTAAAAGTAGGTTTACCTATCGAACGGGGAAATACCCAGGAGTGCTGTAGAAAATATTTTGTGGGGTGCCGCGAGGCCCATAGCATATGCTGCTTTGCTAATCCGGCACTGACAGAACTATCGGCGTGTCTGTGCGTGCCATCAAGCTAAATTTGAGTGGTTACGTGGCAGGCGAACTGCTGTCCATTCTGCTGTAAAAAAAATTATATCCCGCTTACCCGTCTCTAAATTCGTCATTTCAGCTATCTTTTTTGTGTTGCATTGTAAGTCTGGAAAATGTTTCGTGGTCTGTTGTCGACTTTTGTCTGTTGGTTTAACTAATCGGTTAGTTTTGGCTGAGCATTTTTAATGTCAGTTTTTAAGCGACGGATTCATCACCGTTTTGAACTAGTTGTTGCTTGAAATTTTGTTGGTTGATTGATGTGACAGTTGTTAATCGGTTAACAGCCGTGTGAATGAATTTGAGCCACTTGCGTTGACGTCGTTTAACTATCACCGCACAGCAGCACCGTATTTGTCGTCATTTGTGTGATTCGCAGCCTTCGTTAGTATAGTCCTGCTCATTTACAGTACGAAAAGTTGACTGAAAGCAGCTCAGCAACTGTCAGCATGGCACACAATAGAGTTATTTTATTTGCCTCAGTTGCGGTGACCGTCAGAATGACTTTAGCCACATTTAAAAAAAGAGTGGTACGTGTAATTTTTTAGTTACGGCATTTATGCCGAAAAAAGTCTGTGAGATTCCGTCAGCGTCGGTTATTTCCCCTTTGCAAGTGCGGCTCCCATTAAGGCCTGGGTGCTGTTCTCCAAGATGAGGACCTCCTATCCTTCCCAGCCCGATCGGTTTGCGTCCCAGGTTTGCTGTTACTATGCTTACGTTTATATGACGCATGTAATCGTTTATGATTTTATCAAATAAGCAAGTAATTTTACTCATGTTCTGCGGTGCGTATCGCAAGAACGTGCCTAACCCCAAATAAGTGAGTTATAAGAATTTGTCAGCATGATTTCAGTATCTCTCTAATGGTCGGTGGTTGTCATGACAACACCCTGGTGGTCCGGATGCATTAATGCGTTTTATTTTCGTTTTTTTTCTTTCTAATCACATATAAGTGCTGAACATTGTAAGATGTACTGCATGCGGCATAGGTGCAGTAGGGTTGAGACAACTGTGGTTTCAGTGAGTTTTTAGCCCGTTTTATATTTATAAAATTTTGGGGGATAGCATGTGCTCCTTTAAAGAACGCACGCAGATTATCTGGGTGTGTAACGCCGACGTTCCCAGGACCTCGGGTTTGCAACTGCCGGATGGTGCCATGTGATGCGGACTCTGACGTGCCATATCGTTTGCTCAATGCTGTTTCATATCAGAACCCGCACTGCCGACCAGCTCGTTTCTGTACATTACTCTCAGCTTGTCGTCACTCAGTTAACTCTGTGCCTGTGCTGTTTTTGAATGTACATAATGATGTTTAGAGCGTCATCTCCGTACGCTCTGTGAGACTGCAGCTATTTGCACACTTGTGTACGTCTGACGACTATTCGCGATCTTCCAGTTGAATGACGTTGTAAATAAATCACAATATATACGGCGCACGCCGGCATTTGTTAATTCTTTGTGTTTTTTTCCTGCCGACAGATTTCGTTGCTTTTAAAAGATCCTGTTTGGTTGAAATGCTGTTGTTATTGCAGCGATTTTTAAAGGTAACTTTACTGGTGGGGTCGGCAAAATGATCCGATATTGCGTGGAATTTGAACTGTAATTTGTAATGGCTCGTATTCTGTACTAGTTTCAGTGAGTGTCAGACACAAATCAGGGGGATTTTTAAAGACTAGTGCGGACATCAGGCTAAAAGGGCACTGTTATGGGGTCGCTAGGAGCACCGTACTCCGGAGTCTAAAACTAGACTCCCGCCTGTCAGTCACTATGCAATATGTATACAGGGTGGCCCAAAAAAGGAAGCCACTACCAAATGATCAAAAAAATCGTCGAATAAAGTACTATGAATCAAGCGCTATAATATTATTCGTTGGTATTAGATATTCTATGTGTGACTTACTTTCTGACATCAATAACTATGCCTGACACGCCAATTAGCGATATGTGTCACGTATGGTAAATGATGTCAGCGATTCCTCTGGCATCAGCCCGCTTTAGCAAGCTGTGCATTATATGTCTAAATGATCTGGGTGGAGATTTATGTAAAACAAAATCTGTTATTTCCATATTTCCCTTTTTTCTGGTTTCCAAACATGATTTTATCAGATGCTTTGATTTTACCTGTATTGCAGCTTCAAACACAGCAAGTGATGGCGTCACGAAATAGGTCACTCATAGAATAT
>Ga0056115_1000630_pt1 | contig 15807 bp, 14 predicted proteins | sample WorMetOlspDAHAB1_FD_77007 | JGI IMG/M metagenome (GOLD analysis project Ga0056115, IMG submission 77007) | Marine gutless worms symbiont microbial communities from Max Planck institute for Marine Microbiology, Germany - Olavius sp. DAHAB.1 ...
ATACCAAGGTCACGAGCTGAGGTAACATTTGGCAAGACGTGATTATTAATATAAAGGTTACAGCTGAAGTTTTCTTTGCCAATGTTTAACACTTAACATTGTCGAATGAGATAGGAAGCTGCCATTCATTTGCCCAGAAGTGCAAGGAATTCAGTGCAGATTGCAGTTGTGAAAAATCAAGTATGAAGTTGATAGGATCACCCAGTACTGAGTTATTGCAACTTTTGCAGTCATCCCTCTGCCAAGTTTGAATTAAGTATGACTTATCATTCCAGAGTTAAGACGACTACAATTTTCTATTGACCGCTAGCTTAAAGCCCTAATTTTTTAAAGGCAAAAATGGTCACATTTCAAATTTCATCTTTATAACCCCCAAAAGGCACTACCTTGGCGAGAAACACGTATAATGACGTAATATGCGTGGGGTGCGTCCAAAGATGCTACCAGTAAGTTTTTCGTAGAAACAAAAGGACAGCAACTTTCATTCGTCAAACTAGCTATTTGCCCAGATCACCCACGTTGATGTAACCCCTGAAATTTTTTCATGCGAGGTCATGACCGGGAGGTAGTTATGCATTTCAAGTTTCATGAAAATCGGTTGAGGGTTCTCGGGAGCTGTGTGGGGTCGAAAATCGCTCTCTCCCATTGACTTGGCCATTTAGCTTATACGACAGCTTGTACTACGGTACTGCAACGCATGTTCGCCGCTCGGTGGTGTCTGCTAGTGTGGCGATGCCGACGTTGGTCGGTGTTCTCGTGTCGTCATTGTTGGTCTTGCACTCACTCACTGGTTGACATCGTGTCTGGCATTTTCTGTGACGTATCGATTTCCGATATGCACCGCCGCAGCCATGAGTATGTCTTAGGTGGTGGTCAATAACAGGTGCGCGCGCTGTCCCGGGCTGGCGCCGCTTCCGTTGAATACAGGCTGGAGAGCATCGACGACTCAGTCATTGCGGCGACGATTTATTGTTTAGATCCATTAATTGCATAGATTGGTGCACATAGCAAAGCATTCTTCCTTGTGTTAACCTAGAAATGAACTGACGAAAAGCAGACACTAAACTATAGGATGTAGAAATCAAAGTGTCCACCATTTTGTGTGTTTTTTAAATACCAATACTTATTTCACAGTGTTTTCTTGGGCGATGGCCATACACTACACTCGGGCTTTCTCAGTCGCCGGTCCGACGGTTTGGAACTCACAGCCTGACTCGTTTCGTGATCCTGCCATCGAGTGTGAACGTTTTAGGCGGGACTTGAAAACGCATCTCTTTGCCGAACATTAGAGACATGAGCGCATTAGAGGTTTCATCGTTTCACGTTGTTGAGCTGTACAAATCGACATTTACTTAATTACTTACTTACACTACAAATCAGTGTTAATAAGAGCCTCGTGGGTCCTTTTGTGCCAAACTCCAAACTGCAGTTGCAGTTCCTCAGTGATCATTGATCTGAAAACGATGGTCATTACGAAATTGGACCCAGAGTTTCTGGTGCTCACATTACATTCCTGTCGTCGGCCAAAGCTAGTGAACACTCATTAGACTTTTCTTCAACTAAGAACAGGCTTCTACAGGTGACATGCGTTACTCCTTAGTACTGAATGTGATGATTTGTACGAGTCGACAGCGATGATGTTCGAGTTGACTGCCTCCCGTGATTGGCAACTGTAACTGATGCTTCTGTTTCACTGGTGTCATAAGTCGTTGACAGTAGTGCAATGAGATTTTGGAAACCAGGAAGGCTGGCGACCGCAGGATTGTGAAGGTCACTCAATGTTCAGTCACGACCTTGGCTTTGTAACAGTGTCTGGAATGTGGAAGTTGTTTGTTGGACTGACAGACGAACAAGACGCCATTGACAGCAACCGTGTTGGCTGGCGACCAGCTTGCTGATGGCCACATAGATGACCTCATTGGCACCCAATAAATCGCCGCTGCGTGGTGAAGTTGTAGCAACAGAGAGTGTGTGTGTGGTTTTGTTTGACAGGTTTGTCAGCTGGAGCAGCGGCGGCCGCTGCCATGTACGGCTTCGCTGGCGGTCCGGCTGCGCCTGGTCCGTACGGTCTACCGACGGCGTCACCGCATTCAGCGGCCGCTGCAGCTGCTGCAGCCGCCGCTGCGCATCAGCTCGCCAACTCGTTCTATGGTGCGCCGCCGCCGCCGCCTGCGCCGACACATCACCCAACATCGCCTCACGACCTTGCGCATCATATGTCTTGGTTGGTGCCGTTCGCCGCTGCTGAATATTTCACAACTCGACACGCAAAATCTGACGCTGAAAATTGATGTTGTTTTTGTTGGTGGCGTGTGCGGGTGAGCCAGTAGAATTTTAACGCCATGCCACACACAGCTGCGCTCATTTCATAGGTGGTCTTCACCAATCACTTGACTGACACGTACAAAAATAAAAGTACCGGAAGAATACAGTAGTCAGTACATCTCAGTAAACCAAATCGGCTATAACAATATAACACACAATATAACATACTTGGTTACTTGGTTACGTTGCCAGTTGCCACATTGAGCTATGATGTGACGTGGTTTATTCTACACAAGCCCCACCGCATTGGACTTTATTTTCGACATGTCTTTACATGCATAAGATATTAGTCAGTCTCTCCCAGTAATTTTCGTTGTAATTGATTAACCAATGACTGTGTGAATATGACAGACCGTCAGCTGGCCTGAGCCATGTGACGTTTAACAGTTATCTCGAGTCTGGGTGTCTTATTGGCAGCATCCACCAGACTAGTTCGTTGTGGCCTCAATGACCATTGATTAGTCTATGAAACCCAGAATTTTGTTTCCAGTATTGGCTTATCAGAATCAGATCTGTGCATCCTATGGTCTCTTGTGGCTTTGCAAGGACTTTGTAATTTTTACCCATTGGCTCATTTGTGGTCATCCTGGAAAAGGATATTGTGTGTGTACTACTTGCCTGATTGCAATTTCAATCAGTTGGTGTATTGTTACATTGGCCCAAGTACGGTAATCAAAACTGCTGAAAGTTCATCTAGAGTGCTAGCAACACTAGGATCAGTGGAAAAAGACAGTTTTGAGATGACCGCCTGTGTTGTTACCTATGTTGTGTCAGGTTGGGCGTTAAACTCTGCTCACTCACCCGGTTTTGAGATGAATGACACAGCAGATGATGTTGAGACGACATTGTCAGGCAGTCGTTACTGATGTAGCATTGACAACCGGAAAGTCTCGGCTGCTAGTAGCTGTAATGTGTGTTGTGTGTTATTGAAGGCCTGGTGCAGGTGGGTACGGCATGCCATTTGGATCGCCTTATTCTCCATATCATCAGCTATCTCGACTTGGCTCGTCTGGTGTTCTTGGTTCGATGCATCCAGGACTGCCTTATCCTGGCGTTTCACATCCAGCTCTGGTGACGTCCTCACAAGACTCATCACCACCTCGCACCTCGTCGTCAATCTTCGCGCGCAGTCGAGACTGGTAACTGCCTTTTCTTTTTTCATTGTAAATATTGCTGCTCATAGCATAAGTGTGGAATACAGACAAGAATGTTGCTGCTGTGTATTTCTGATATATGTTTTTTTGCAATTTTTTGGACACAAAACGTTTTGACTGTCGATCTGTAGGCGACTTTTCACATACCATTGAGTTGACTGTTGAAAATGCAGAAAACCAAATTAGCGATATCCATCTTATTTGTCATTTTGAATGAAAATTGCAAACTGAAGAACTGTCTGGGCAGGCAGGTTGCGAGGCATCTGTCTTGCATCAGTGTTAGAGCTGTATCAATACTGATCTGATTTAAACAGCAAATAATTTTTTATGTTTTTCAATTTTATTTTGGCATAAATATTCGAATTAGGGCCGCTGTTCTGTCGAGTATAAATACACTGAACATTTTGTGCAGCTCTAGTACTTCCAGCAAACTGATGTGGCCGATGGAACTTTTATTTTTCAAGTTAACCTGTTTTCTATTGTAGCCAGCCATCGGCATTTGTTTCAAAACATCACCACTCGTCATCTGCTGACACCCGTTGTAGTCAGGCCACGTCACGACAGCCACACCGCGTTGCTGCACCGGTTGCTGTGGCAGCGTCTCCATCGTCTGCATCTCAATCAACGTCGTCTTCGGTGACATGTCGGACATCGTTACCACACGTCAAGAAACCTCTGAATGCTTTCATGCTCTTCATGAAAGAGATGCGACAGAAAGTGATTGAGGAGTGCACGCTGAAGGAATCGGCAGCAATCAATCAGATTCTTGGTCGCAAAGTTGGTGTCATTTCACGATGTTCTTTGCTGTTGCGGGATGTACTCTGTTCACTTCTGCTTGTGGTGGCATGTTATTAAGTAATTGGACGCCTGCTCGGTATACGTGGTTCTTTTTGACATTTATTGCAAATTGTTGTGAAGAAATAACACAGTAAGATAGCCAGCATCACTTAAAACTGCTTGTAATTGTTGTGACACTTTGACAAATAGATATTGAGCAACATTGCTTTGACAGTGAACAGTCATTATACAGAATGCTCAGCACTGCAACGTGTAATTTTTACCTATAGTAAACACTGGTTATCACTAGTAAAACGTATTCAGCTAGTATGTATTCAGAATTGTAAACGCCAATAGTTCCCTGAATGATAGCATATCAGCAGAATATGTCGGAATGATATCACGTTTGGTTGCAAGTTTTGTGCTGCTGTGACGTTAGCACATTGATTAGTAATGTGTAAAGTCATATGCAAATAATCTGATAAATTTAGCATATGCTTAATAGTTTTAAAGGAATCCGTGTTGGGTCACATGGATTCTGCGTTAGACGTGCAGTTGATTATTTGTGTCATTTACACTTTCACTGTTATTGTACAGTGGCACTCATTGGACAAGGCTGAGCAGTCGCGCTATTACGAGATGGCTCGCCGTGAGAAGGAGCTTCACCGAAAACGATATCCGACGTGGAGTGCTCGAGACAACTATGCGATGCATTCAAGAAGACGACGCAAACGACTCGATCATCGGCCGTTGCTGCGCCGCGATGGTCTCTGCGACGATGATGGTAAAGCACAGTCAACCGCTCTTCTTTTCTCTGTGCAGATGGCCTTGTTGTGATAGCATGATGAGGGAGTTAACCACCTCACACAGTTTGTCATATTGGAGGCAGTGTTGATATCCAATCACTTAACAAGGTATATATAGTGACACAAGCCTCATACTGCTTCTGCAGTGGCACTGTGACACAAACAGAGCCGGCGTACAGCCTAGACAGTCTAAGCCCGCGCCCACAGACTTTGACCTGCAGCCATACAGCTATGTGCAGCCCTGGTCTTCCATTTAATGATCTCCACCCCTGTAATCCATGTAATTACATGGATTACTACTCATTTACCGACCCCAAATGGATGGAAGGCTGAGTTGTCCTAGTTGGCTGACCCATAGTGGACAATGTACGCACAAAGTGGTTACCTGTCAACCATAGATCAGGCACAGGCACTTATCTGATGTTTACAAATATAAAACATTACAGGAAACTAGTGGTCGGCCGAAGTTCGGCTTCGGCTTGGCGTCTGAATGTGGGCAGTTGTGCATATTCGGCCAATCTTCTGCTTCGGCCGAATGTGAAAATTATTCTTCGGCCTAACCTTCGGCTTCGGCCATTTTATATTCGGCTTTGGCCGAAGGTGATTCAACGACAGTATATATCATTATATACTCTGCAACCTTGTTATAACGCTCACTGTGGGAGCCAAGCGAAATGAGCGTTATAACGAAACAAGCGTTATAATGAAATGCACATTCTGAATGGCATGAAACGCATAGTAATCGACTGGAAGAGCATGTGGGACAATCATAAATAACACCAGTTCGAAAAAGCAAGCAACAGTATTATAACTAAAACTCATCAATTAATGAGACATATGGCCTATAAGGAGAAGAAAGCGGCGATATAGCCTATGGTAAACTGTTTCGAGAATTTAAGACTCGTTCACAGAAATAAAGTCACTGAGCAAACTGCATCAACAACTGATTTTCCACTCATAATGTATCGCAGTCACAATCAGGAACCTAGCAGTGTATTTTTTATGATTTTGAACTTGGGGTGTCAGTAGAGACTTGGGTGGGGGGTCAACATCTAGTATCTAACTTTGAATTAGCATACAAATTTATATGAAATAGTTATGTACACCATTTCAATTACTGTCAGTGGTGGATTCCTATGGGTTGGCGGCCAAGTATTCAAAACGAATGTTTCTTAAAGTTAATACACACCACTATAGTAATTTAGGCTACTACAGCAGCCTCCTATAGCTGAGAATAGCATAAACCCTATCAGTGTATGTGTAAGAACTCTTAACACTTCCAGTGGGGGACCGGTGTTGGGGGTGTCAAAAAGTTTTAGGGGGTGAACACCCCCAGTGGGAGGGGTAGATAATTCCCTGGAATTTATAATTTATAACATTTGCGAGCACGTTATCGATATTCGGCTTCGGTTTCGGCCGAATATCCCGTTAAACCTTCGGCAAAGTTTCGGCTGAGTGAGTGAGTGAAGAGTTTAACACCCCAGTCGACACATTATAGGTCATTTCGGAGGCGCGGTCTATTGCGACATTCAGCCGCACATTCGGCTTCGGCCCTGAAGCTGTAATTTTTACTTTCGGTTGACCACTACAGGAAACGTGACTCAGTTTAGCTCTATAAACAAAACACAAAGCTTACAAAACGCAAGCTGTCACTGATTCTGGTGCATTTTTAAGATGCAACTCAGGAATGAGATGGCTTGACAGCTGCTGAGTCTACACAGGACTAACAATGAATACCAGTTTTCTATAGTGATAGTGTTATGTTACTTAACATGGCTGTATCCTCATTATATGCTACCATCAAGCAACTGAATAGAAACACTACATTGTAGACAGTATTGGCGTTATCTAAGCTTAGAGATTCTTATATAATCTTTTGAAGCTGGTTAAATTTGAAATAGTCAGCCTCCCACAAGGCTGGAATGCAAACGCTGTAACTTTTTTTCGGTGGTGAGGGACAAGTAGCATATGGCAATAATTTGTTGAGCTTCAGGCTTCATCCCAACCAACCATACAGAAATTTTCGTTATTGCTTTAGCCTTGGAACAAACTGTGATTGTGTTCTGGATGTGATGTACAATGTTTCATGTTGTGTCATTATCATGTACAGATGGCGCGAATGCCAAAAAGTGTCGAGCTCGATATGGTCTGGACCAGCAGAACCAGTGGTGTAAGCCGTGCCGGTAAGCTGCATGTGCTGTCGCGTAACTGTGTTCATTCCATGGTGATCTGCATCGTGTTACTGTTCTTGAGACTATTGTGTAACCAAAAGGTCATCTAACCTGCAAAAACATAGATGGAGGGACAGTGTCCTGTCAGTCCCAGTTGTATGGGGAACCCAGTGGCCAGGCTAATCTGTCACAGGTTCAGATAATCAACAACTTTTATAATTGTCTTATAATTTTATTTACAGAAATATCAAAAAATACGCACCAGCAGTCATCACTTAGGTCTAACTCTCCTCTAGCTTCCAGTCACATGCACCATGTCCAAAGTTCATCCACAACAGTAAGTGCCAGCTCCTTCACCATGACAGTCACCTCTTCTGCTTAATTAAAATACGGAATGTATTTCTAGTACTTGAGCCTGGAAAAGGGCTATAAAACGAATATGTGTACGTGCATCCGCTGTGAGCTTCATGAACCTTGTCCTCCATTGTGTTATGTCGCAGTGCATGGAGATGATGATTTGATGTCTTAGGCGAAAGAAACGGTGTATTCGTTTTGCTGCCGATGTTGACAATGAGGAGGAGAGTGGTGATGAGGATGACAGTGCCACTGCAGTGAGTAGTGTGCCGCTGGCTGCCGACTCAACCACCGAAATATTCAGCCCGATGCCACTGTCTTCAGCTTCGTCCAACCCCGACGAGGTGCATGGACTCGGCGGAGGCCGACCGTCTGCAGGTGCCGAAACAGAGTCGCTGAGTTCTGTGTCGTCAGTTGGCGGCGTAGGAAATGTTGCACCGCTGTGTGACGACGCAATGTCGTCGTTGTACGCAGTCAACCTGCCGAAGCTGAGTCACGTTGCTTCTACGCCTTCAGCGAATGTCGGCGGCGACGGCGGCGGCGGTGGCGGCATCATCTCGTCGACTATAGTTGAGCACTGACTGAAAATGCGGAACGGCTCTGCTGGGTTGCTCAGCCACCGTCAGACTTAGTTACTGCAGCTTCATGAACCTTGTCCTCCATTGTGTTTTGTTGTCAGTTTTAGTTGACTGGTATTTTAGAATTGCATGATCTGCTGGCACGTGCTATGTCGAACAGCTGCTGGTTGTGTCAACAGTGTGGTCCATAAATTTTATACATTCAGGTGGCAGTCCGGCTTTGCATTACTAGGTAGAATTATTTTATCGTGCGCTGCACGCAGGTTCTTGCTCATCATGTAAGTTAATGTGTACTATATCTGTCTGTGGTTGTCGTTCTAGAACTGCATCTGTCTGCTGTAGTTCACAGAGTGGTAATGTCATGCAGTGCATCATTTCTGTGATGCATTCGTCAGTAGACTGGGTACTTTGTGACAATGTTATTTGAATGCTGACTTGGTGTTATTATACAATGTTTGCTGTCGTTGCCAAGCTGTGTGTGTGAATCCTGTACGTACATATATCACCAAGCTTGCCTTGTATGTAGTTAGGAACAGACTGCGGAACTCGGCTTTCAGCATACAAGTCGATAAATTTGTGTGTGTGTGTATATTTTGAGCTTTTCAACTGAGGTTAAGTTCACCTGGTTCTCTTTTTCCGTGAAAACCTGCTTTGATGTTTTGGAACGGTGCGAGGTGAAATTCTGGCATCGCGCAATGTTAATTTATTAATTAATTCATGACATGCTAATTGTCTGCAAAGGTGTTAAGTTAGTTGGCAGATCAGCCTTTGTGCATCACACGTGGTGCTACTGCCCTCTGCAGTTATACATTGTTGTCAGCTGTTGAGTGTTGGTATGTATTCTGTTGGTGTGACTGACTGTGAATATACCTGTATGGTTGTGTGTGTGTGTGTGTGTGTGTGTGTGTGTGTGTGTGTGTGTGCATGGTATCACTTTGCTGTTTTGAAACTTACAGATGCAATCCGATTTCGTTGTTTTGCATCACTTGCGGTTGTTGGCTCGTTTTGTATTTTGTCGAATTGGAATGCTGCATATGCAATTGTTATTCATTTAGATAGGAGGCGTTTTTATAAGATTTTGCTTGTTGTGTGCCTGTATAGTTAGCACCTGTAAATTGCACGTGATTGCATTTTGTGACTGTATTGTGATATCAGTATCGATTGTTGGCTGAATGGTTGGTAATTCTGTAAGTATTTGTAATATGATTCTGACGTGTAATTTTTGGAGACACGTTTTGAGATTGTGCCTTGTACAAAGTTGTTCAGTGGTTTTTAAAGAAATTGCTGTTCGTTTAATGTCGGTGCATGTTGAGTCGTGGGTGGGCTGTCACAGCTGATGTGATATTTCAATGCAGTGATATATCTGCACAGTTATTTATAATGGCAATATCCTTGGAATTTATATCCAATAACGACGTTTATTGAAACATTACTAAATTTTCTCGTCAACTACTGCAGCAATTTTTTCCAGAAAACATTAATAAGACTTCTTTAGCACACTTATTAACTCGCAGTGTCTTCGTATAAAACGCTGTTTGTACTGGTGATTATTGCAAATGTGTTTTGACATTGGAGCGTATTTTTGCTCATGCACCAAATATGATAATGATATGAAGCAGCACCCCCATAACTCCCAGCTTTTACAAATATTAAATACACCAAATGATATTTTAATTTTCTGTATTAAGTTATTAAATGATTCTGTCTAATTGTGCTAAAGTGCCATTAATCTCAGTCAACCAACCTTGTATAGTGTTGTCGAGTATTTCAAGGCAACTTGGGTGAGGCCAGTGGGCTTCGACTTTTGGGTGTGCTGTGGCAAGCTGGCTGGCTGGGGTGTTGGCAACTGATTCTGTTGGGTAATCTGCTTCCTCTGATGAATCAAGATTTCCTCTACGTGAGGAGGCGTGTTTTAAGTTTTTTTTATATCTTGGTGTTATTTGTAGTAGTTACTTTATTGGTTGTTGTTCGAACTTATTCATTTGTATCTGTTCTAAGTGCCATTAGATATCATTGAAACCAAGCAGTGAAAACTGTGTGTTAACTCATAGATAACATTTTCAAAGGGGGATTCATACCAGTTCGGAGAAATATGTTCACTTTTTTAGAATAGTGTGCCTTCTGCTGTTAATGCCTGTCGATACATAAATGACTCCATTTGCTTGTTGTACGAACGAGACCTGTAATGTTTTTGTGCCAATGCAGCCATGAGTTCTGATTATTGCCCATCTGTCTGTCAGTCAACTTGTTATTAGTGTAATTATCCTGTTACAGTGGAGCATATCAATATCACATCATTCACATGTCCCTCTTTCGAGTGTTATTTCTTATCGCCCAGCACTGATATGTATTCTTTTTATCCAGACTTAATATTTCTAACTTTGGTTGCAGTACCCACCTTTTAACTACATTATTAACTCTGTGGTACATAATTGCTTAATACTGTGCCATTAAATCCATTATCGGCTTTAGGCTGTCGTTGTGCTGGTGTTTGTACGTACATCTTATATCATCTTGCATTAATAAGAAAACAGTAAGAAACCATACTTCCCTAACTCTCAGCTTTCACACATTATTGTATTCCCTAAAACTGAAAGTATTTTTTAATTCTCTCACTGATAAACTAACTAAACTATTTTATATCACAATATAGCTTCATTTTGCTCGTACAAGTGCCATTAAATCCCAACCAGCCAACCAACCTTCATGATAATATAAAAATTATTTGTAGGTTTATAGACAGATTACCATATGTTAAGTATTTAACATTTGGAACGTGAAACGTATAATTAATGGTGTCTGCACATATCAGTTGCAGATAACGCCAGTAATTCAGCAGCGATATCTGGAAATTGTAGTGATGAACAGAGGTTGATAAAAAGATTGTGTGAATAAATAAAAGTAATACAAAGAAAAGCTGTTAGTGACAGAATTTCTTGACATTGGCTGGATGACAAGAAACGTTAATGGGTGCTGATTGAATAGTTCAACACGAACATTTTAACATTCTGTTGACGTACACGGCAATGACGCCAACATGAATGCGATGTTGACGACGTGGATTAATTGCTAAATTAAATGGGTAAAAAATAAAGTGAATTGATAGGAATATTGCCACTTTGCCGGCAACGTTTTTAGTACTCATTTTTTAAATATCAAACTTGTACCTAGCAAATTTTTCAAATGTCCGCAACAAAAGTTGCAATGTATATGTTGTCGAAAGCTTATGTTTTAAGTTTGTTAATTCACTGTCATAAGATTAGGTAAACTGTGTGTTCATTTGACATGTAATCGATAATTATTTATATTATGCAGTGCCAATTTTTGATATTACACAATCAAATATCTGGAACATGTTTGCAAGTGGTATTGTAATCAGTATTTTTGCACATTTATATGCTAAACGGATTTTTACATGTACACAAATTTGTGATTTGTGCCTGTTGTATTTTGCATTCATTTTATACAAAACGTTAAAGGCATCTGGAGTAACGGTCAAATGGTCGGTTTGCCCCAGTAGCAGTTGAATGGACAAAGTTTATTTGTGTTGCCATATTCTGAAACATAAAACTAGAAAATTGGCAGCAAAATCACGTCACGTCGGTTGTTGCAGACTTTGTACATGTTATTCGTGTTCAGTAACAGCAGAACTTGTTAGTAAGTGGCTTGATACAGAATAAATGCATCAGATTGTTGATGTTTAGCGTTTGGACTGGGCAGTAAGTTGTATCTTGGCGACACACCATTAACTTAAATCCCTGTATAAACTGACTATGGAGCACTTCTGGGCTTGTTCTGATGTGTTTTTATTCCTGTCAAGTGCGTTGTTGATGACCGCGTTTAAAACGTGCTGCCTCCTGTTGCCTGTCGTGTCGTGTCGCTCACTCGCGTCCTCCGATGTTTTGTATTTTTACTAGTAACATTACGTGCCACTGTATGAAAACATGCATTGTTGTATTTTACCGTTTGCCTATGCAGTCGTCTTCATTTGTGGAGACTGTCGGTGTATCATTACACGCAGCTAAGTAGCTGACGTTGTCGTCATTTTTCGTAACGTTTGCAGCAAATTTATCTAATACACAGACTGCACAGCAGACGTTAAAGGGTTCATTGAAGTTAGAAGTGAATTAGTCTGTATTCATTGGAACAGCCGGAGAAGGTAGTTTTAGTCCAGTTACAGGTGTGAGAAAAAGACGTTCACAGTAGTTCTGTCTGCAAGTGCAAATTTTCGTTTATTGGTTCCATGGGTTCCATGTGACGAATTGACCTTCTTGAAACTTGGGTCTTGGGTCTTGTGTGGATTCCGCCTCCGAAATGACCTATATTGTGTCGGGTGGGGCGTTAAACTCTACTAACTCACTCACTTGTGTGGATTACTACAGGTTGATTGATGGACAACTAACAATTCTGAAGCAACTTTCTTGAAAACAATGAACATGGTTCTGCTTTAGGACTGTTATAACTGTTATAAGAACTCTGCAGGAAAATTGGGATTTTGTTTGCAGAAACAAGGAGTGAAATTTGAGACAAATAGATTGAAATGAAATCTTGATGTCATTTTTTGTTGCAGATTACTGAATTGTTGTGACCAATATGAAGCTTGTTAACAAACACAGTATTGTACATCAGCAAATTCGGTGAGTTTCTACTGCAGGAACAACAAGCTTAACTGCGTCAGTGAAACGAATATCCACTGGCCAATGGTAAAGCTTTACACTTTTTTGATCGTACATTGTTCTTTCAAAACTTGCATATAGCAATCTCACACACAAGCACACTAAGCTGTTTCAGTAGATGTCAGTCACTAAGACACAGCTGATAATCAAAACAACCCACCACTAACTCTTCACCTCAATACAAGTTGAGTGAACTGAAAATCACCGAAAAAATATACAGCCGTTTTCAACATAAACAGCACCAACTCTCTCACAGTATACTATTGAAACGGTGGCTATAATGTAATTATCATTAAATACAAAACATACAACTGAGGGAACAAATAACAAGAACTGAGGGTGGTAAACAGGCACACATGTGACAGAAGTGATACGACATCTGCTGCTGAAGCATGTACACTGGACGGAATTCACTGATAGGCAGTGCTGCAGTGGAGAGCGTGCAACACACGTTGAGACTCACTCAACCATCACGAGCATTAAGGGCCCAAAATATGCGGCGACCAGGAACAACAAAGTACAAACGCAAGGGGTGAAGAGCGGGCATGAGATTCTTAGGTGTGGCATGCACAGGAGCATGGTCCTTAACAAAAAAATGGCCAGCTGATGGCTTCTGTGCATTTTCGAGCTGCAGTGAACTAGAAACTCGCTACGACTAGTTGAAAAAGGCCACAGATTCTGTGACCACCAGTTCAAGTGCACTGGTGGTCACTTGAGGAACATCTTTAACAGCTCACAACTACAAGTCAAGTACATGCTGTGTTATAGTTTGTCGTTTTGAGTTCGTCTGTGCTCGACACTGCTGTGACCATAATTCTGGACAAGTGATTTAATTTGTTGTTCTGGCGGCTGTATCAGTCGGAGCCAATGCTCGATACTCAGTGGTCTCCACAGCAAAAATACTGGCGAGACTCGATGCGTGTGTGGCAAGCTCGACAGAAAAGTGGTCAGGGTGATCAACAGGTATTGGGTGGTTTGGCTTTCGCGCACCGAGCTGTACAGTATGGCCCTGGGCAAGGCACTTAACAGACATGTGCATCAGTCACCAAGCAGCATAATTTGATATTAGCAAAAGAGTGGAGATGCTCTGAAGCTCCCATAGACTGGTGTTGCGTCACAGAATTTGTGGTTTATACTATCTATAACACTCTTCAGGCTGAAGGTCTATGTAAGAAAGTAAGATGAGCACCCAAGCTACAGTTCTGTAGGACTACAGCATACACATACCTTTTGGGCCCTTAAAACCCTCTACAATTGACGTCCCAGAAAACAATGATCACACAGTACGCCACAGGTCACACTGTACACAACACTATAATTAGCACTGAAACTACTATAACAGTTAAAGAAACATACCATAAAAACCGTCACTCCACATACACGTTGAATCTTTCTTTACAAACAACTGGTAAAACAACTATGTCTTAATTCTATAAGCAGTGTGCATGGGTCGTAAGGCGTATGTACATATGCTATCTATGAGCCATATCACACAAATGCAGCAGCTACATTAACAATCAAACTGCATTACAAATTCTGCGGGTTTGTTCAAGCATGGCACAACAGCAACTTGAGTCAATCGAACACAACTGTTCGTAAGTGTGGCCAAGGAAGTGAGTGAGTTTCAGAGTGCTCAAAAGCATGCATTCACAGCAAATGATTAAAAGCGACCACTGGCCGAATGCTTCTTGCAGTACGGTTTGCCACCTTTTGCAAAGAAACTCTGACCCTCAAGGTTCACTTGACATGTCTGCATGCACACAAACAAATTTCATGTTGTACAGTACATATCAAACTCACAACGGCGCCTAGTCACATGAATAATATAAGTCATGAATTATATTATTCATTATTTCATACTATTACTACTGAGCATTGAAGTTCATTTACTACAAAATTACAAACCTAATGTAGAATTACAGATTACAGATGTCACCATGAAATTTGTTATCTTTATATTGACTACTGCATAAAAAGCAACTACTGGCTAATTTACCACCCAATTAAAACTGAAGTTAATTATGTTAACTTTGGCGGAATTACTTGTATCATAAACAATGTATGGTTTAGACAAAACATAAAAAAAGAATTAAAAATGAAAGAAATAAATAATGAAAGAACTAGCTGTGGTAGGCTATATACTGTATATAATGGGAGAAGAATTAGATTCAGATTGACTGGTTTTCAACACAAAACAGCCAAATGGACACATGAACGATAAAGTTGACAACTTACAGAGCAGTTGAAACATTCCGAGTGCCAGTTCTGATTAAGAGCCTCAACCCAACGATCGCCAGGTTCAATCGGAAACTGACATCCATAGCACTTTGTCTGGAACATCACGGCCCAGTCTGACACACCAACAAGCATTGCATGAATTGCCACAGAACACATACAAAATGAAATGCATTCTTCTTCTCTTCTACTATATTTCATATTTTATCACGAGTATATGGAAACTATCCAGTTACTGCAAACTGTAAACATTTATTATCTCACAAACAGCAGTATTTACAACAAAGTATTTACAAAGTACACTAAACCTGTAGAAAAGAAACTGATGTGTGCCATTCTTATTATGTACTAACACTCCATTCAAAAGTAAAAAGTGTTTAAAAAAACATTAAAAACAAATGTTTCCAGAGCAGCAGAAAAATTCAAGTGGGCAGGTGACAGTTTGGGTGCAAATAGATGACGGATCACGGATGTCCATGCTGTACTAGGCTGAGAAAAGGGATGGATAATAACTTAGTTACAACATTCCCACATGCTACAGCGGCTGTGTATGTCACAGATCTAAACCAGTGTAGCAAGCATCACTGAGTGTCAAACGCCATGTAATGGACAAACTTCTGGTTGTTCGATTGTCCACAGTGTCTGTCAAAGGCATCCATCCTATGGGGGGGGGGGACGGGGCCATGATGTCTCATGGAAATTTAAGGGCGTTCTTTTTTAAACATCGGACG
>Ga0056115_1000631_pt1 | contig 15798 bp, 12 predicted proteins | sample WorMetOlspDAHAB1_FD_77007 | JGI IMG/M metagenome (GOLD analysis project Ga0056115, IMG submission 77007) | Marine gutless worms symbiont microbial communities from Max Planck institute for Marine Microbiology, Germany - Olavius sp. DAHAB.1 ...
GTGCTAGCGCATATATTCATGCTTATAATTTATAACATTTAATTTTTGCTGTTTTTGAGCGTCGGCTTATACAACATTGGATAGACTGTATGCAGTTTTTTTCTATATAATAAATTAGGAAAAACAGGCTTCTGTATACAGCATCAAACCACCTCAACAATAATAAGAGGCAACTTGAGCTTTCACTACAGTAAAGACGGAGCAAAAGAGACTGGCATAGATGCAGCTGTGTAATTCGAAGAAACACTCGCGAAAGACGAGCAATGTGTTGGTTTTCAAAACTTGCCATTCATCTTGGCTGGTCAGTTCAACGACAATTGCTTTCAGTTTCTCTTCATTCAGCTGACTGTCTGCATTAGTAGAGCACTCGCATTACAAGCACGAAACTCATCAAAGCAAATATTGTCACCTGCAGAAAAAAGCTCTGAATTACCTGGTCGACTGCTGCACACCAGTTTTGGAAGTAGCCAGCCGTCGTCAATTAGTCAACTACGCTCAGCTAATCAACATCATCTAGCGTGCCGTGTTACTGAATGAACAATTCTTGGCGCCGGGCCTTTTTTTGTTACGGGTCCAACTTCATGCAACTCATCAGTGGATTGTCTCCACGACCCAACACTTAGTTCTGACAGCTTTATGGAACTACATAAATGCAATTATTAGTCATTATGGCACTATATAAATTTTGTATTATTATTATTATTATTATTATTATATTCAGCACCATAGAGATGCTTCATGATTGTGCAACATCGAACAGCAGAGCCCTAACTGCTTCATCCAAAGTGAAAATTAAGAAAACATTGTACCGGTGTAGGCTAGCTACAACTGTAAAGTTTTGACATCACCTATTAACGTTGTGCACTCCCCCAGCTCAAGGGTTTTGACACGCTCAAAATTACACAATTCTGGTTCAGAGGAGCAATGACGGCCAGCTTCCCTTCCTGAAGCCACCAACGACTTTATTGGTTTCGGAGGAATCTGCATCTGCTGCCGCAGCATATACTAAAGAAAAACGACAAACTCGATACACTACGAAACACACATAAATAGCAAACACTAGACAAAGCAGTCTGCTGCATCTAAGACAGTCAAAATTTCACTCTATTCTATCACTACCATTCAATCTAAGTGTAATGTCACCCAGTGTGTTCAGGAAATAGCTTCACAATGAATTTCACTCACAAACGTACCTTCAGAACTGCCCGAAATGCCATTGCCAGACGCTAACCATGGAACATTCACTCCGTCAACTCTCTACGACATTAAAGCAACTTTAACCATCAACATCAAAATTACCAGCATGATATGCACACAATGATGACAAAAACACTGAAAAATGGTATAATGTCAATATGCTGATTTGTACAGCGCATCACTGGTAAACCGTCGTAATGCACAAGGCGTGCTAGTACTATGCAACCAAAAATGTCTTTAGTTGGTGCCTGAAAGCGGCTTTGGTGGAGTCTGGATTGCTAACTGGGTCTGGGAGATAGTTCCAGGCAGACGGACCAGATATGGCAAAAGCCGGCAGCTGTATGTGTTAAGTTGGTGGCGTGGTACGTGCAGTAGATTTTCCTCAGCGGAATGGAGATGTCTCTGGCTGGACAGTGGGATGCAGTGAACGGCAAGGTACTGAGGCGACCGACAGTTGAGGCATCGATGGACCATGACCACCAGCTTGAACATTACTCGATCTCAAACGTCAAGCCAGTGAAGCTCCTCATGGAGCAGCCGTAAGAGCCCACGATCAAACTCTCCTGTGCCCATATTGATGTGCGTAGCAGAATTGAGCAATTGTATTACAAGTACCGTTCTTAACATGAAATGGTTTGCACACAAAACTGTGCATAAATTGGCCAAAAAAGAAGTACTGCACGTATCAAACATCCAAAATTTGCCGCACTATATCAGTCTATACTGCAGACTGTTGATACAAAGCACTTGTAAACAAAATCAACAATATGTACATTAGTATACACTGTTTTTCTTTTCATGTGTACTCAGTGTACAGTTTACTAAAGCTATCATGCATGTCCAATGCACTACCTTGTATAGGGTGAGGAGGGCGTAAAGCCACAAGAGCACACTAATATATGCCACGGTGTGCAAGTTTGTAATGGCAACCAAGTTACGTGCAAAAATGTCAGAGTACTGATAATCACCGGCATATCAAGCTGACGGCCAAGCAAACTCAGTTGTTCAATGTCGGCTGTCGCTTGACGGATGTCGGCGTACAAGTTGCCATTGTCATTAACAACTCTCTCTGAGCCATAGTCAGTGATGTCACCTCTACAGCATCCAACCCACTATGCTGTACAAGTGTACATACTGATCATCTACGGCTCGTCGGCTATGCATATGTAATTGACGCATATAAAGTATAGACACATCAAAACAAATGCAATTCCTCATTCAGGGACGGATTGACAGAGAATTTTAGGAAGAAATTAGCACAGGCGAAATTTAGGAAAACCTTCATACAAATTTCGGGCAGAATCGGAAAAACTAACAACAGAGTAATTTTAGCCTAATTTAGCATCATACACATACCGGTACACACAACCATTTTAAGGCCCTTTTCTTCCAACACAACCAATCAACCATCAGCTATTAGAAATGGAATATGGTTCTATTCAAGTAGCAGTGTCACTCAGCCCTGTCATGTATACAGTCAAACTGAGTTACAGAGAGTAGCATAGGTATTGTTTACCACGTAATATTTACAGGCCATTCTATCAACAGTGAAAACTATATCAATGGTGAAAACACCTAAGAATACTCTATTGTGCGATAGAAAAGAAAGCAATCGTCTGTACTTAGTATGCAACGATGACTTGTGAGCATTCTGTCTTGTAGCAGAGTGGGAACGCTGTTGTACAGGACGCGCGTGAGTTCCGTGCAATATTTTTGCAGCACCGTCCTAGCCACAACAGACCAACAGCTCCACTATCAATCAATGCAAAACAAGCTGCATCTGTAAAACTGCTGCAAAATGATATCTGAATCAAAGTAAAACATTAGCCACAGTGAAAAAATTGTTTTCATCACAAACACGCTGATCCAATTACAAAACCTGATGACCGAGTAAATGACTGTACTGTAAGTGGTCAGTATACGACTCCCTCTGTCTAGCTTACGAGGTCATCAACAGGCATAAATCACCAAATACATGGAGGAGGTTAGTTGCTGATGATCAGTGAAAATCATCTGGCAATATGCTTGACTTCTCATATATCACGTGCAACTCGCAAACTTGTGTGTAATCCTTGTATGAAATGCAGTATGCTAACAATGAAGTCATACAAGTTAAATTACCCAAAGCCTTACAAATTTCATTCATATACAATAAATATGTACCAGCTGAATACCCACAAATCATGGGATCCAGATCTCTCTGGATATTGTTTTTTATCAGTAAAGCAGTACTGTTTCCACAGCAACAAACATGGAACGTTGCAGTTCCCTCATTCAGGTTCAGAGTATGTATACACATTGCTCATTAGGGCAATGGTCTAGTGGCACATCGCAGTGGTCTAGTGGTAGCATTCTTGCCTGCAACACAAGAGGTCCCAGGATCTAACCCGAAATGCAGACAGTTTGTGTTTTTCACAAAAATCACTGTGACACATCGTTGGAAATGGGCTACACACTTACTACAGTGCCTAGGTAAACTCAGCCTTCCACCCTCTGAGAGTAAATGAGTATCAACCTCATGACTGAGTAACAATACATGCCGATGGGTGAATATTTGGCCTATAGCAGCCTGCAAGCAAACTCATGTAAGGTCAAGTTTGCAGCCTGATATATGAGTTCGTGGCCACCTGGCACCGGGCGACTGTCGCTCAGAGGACCAAAGTTAACTCTCGAATATGATTTTGTGCTGTAGATGTCAGCACTATAAATATCGTCCTGTATATTATTACTAGCACTATTATTATATTGACTGGTTTTAACAAACAATGAGTCTGCAGATCACACATAACACCCATTTATTCACTTTCTGCCAAGAAAGTAGATTAATTTCTAAACCTTGCAATTTTGGAAAGAAATGTGGGTATAACAACGGGGACTTTTCTGGTAAATTTGCTGCAACAAACTTCCAATGGCTTCATGACTTTGTTCTAACACTGCTGCATGTATACAAAACATTAAACCAAAGGATATTGTTCACAGTGACTCAATGAAGCACGTGGCAAAAGTTTTCCACAGAATGACAGAGTACGTGCTTTAACAACATACCTGAAAATTCTTTGGTAAAACAGACAACATGGCAGACATTTCTGAAGAGTTAAGCTGATGCAGTGCAATCAGCAATGACTGTGCTGCCTACAATTCATAATAATATAAAACATCAAATTACAGCGCTGAAGTATATAGTCTAAAAACGAACGGAGACTTCTTTAATGGTCCTGTTCTAACATCAACTGCAGATTGTGAATATAAATAATACTGAAGTATGTCGACAGAATTAGATGACAGCCAAACAGCGTATGACATTACCTTGCGAACTTCAGAACTCTTGGGTTCCGATGCCCATGTTATAAACCTAGAAATGGCAAGTCTTGTGTCGCTGGTGTTGGTAACGATATCTGGAGACATTATGGTCACCAGGCCATGAGCGTAGTTCAGGAGAGCCAATTTTACCTGCAAATAGTCATGCCAGAACCAAACAAGATTTAGACAGTATTTACAATGCTAGTATACTTTCATCTTATATAGAACGTAAGCAATAATGTAAACTACTGGATTTAAGAGAAAGGCATTAATTTATCAAAGTTAATTTATAAACATGAAAAGAGGATATTAATCTGTTATACATGATGCTCATAACTAACTATTGCCATGTGCGAAATATAACCAATAAATTTGGGTCACAAAATAATGAATGATCGAAGAGGCAAAAACTATAAAACTAAGATCGCGATGCAAATATAGCAACAGAAACACAATAGCAAAAAATATGAAGTTTCCAATGAATCTCAGCTCTGTTATTAACCGAACCAGTCTCACCTTTATATTCGGTAACTGAGCCTGCTCGACGACGTAGCGTGCAACACAGAAAAACTGATGATCAACTGGAAAAGAAGTTCTGCACAACATATTCACACACTACACTGCTGTCTTTCTGAGACACAATGTGTATGTCAACATCAGGCATAAAACAAATCTGACAGTACTAACTCGTAAAGACCTGCACAAACACGGACAGTAAAATGGTGTAGATGCGACACTGCTTTATCAAAAATAGTGACATAAACACAACACAGTTCTTAATAACCTGATAACTATTGGACAGAATATAGCATATACATTTGCATGGATATGATTCAGCATTATCATAGTACGTACTCAACTAACTAACTAACTAAATGATAAAACAATTACTCCTATAACTTGTATGTTTCAAGCCACAAATGTTCGTGTTTCAACTGTGTTGATGAAAGTGTTCACATGACAGGAGGCTCTACAACATTAACTATTGCTCTAACAGTTCGCATTATGTACATATTATCGACGCATCATGTTGTATGTTGTCTAGCATAACGAGGCAACGTTGTTCACCCAGCTACCAGTACATCCAACCATCTACGTTCCTCCACATGGCACCCACAGATTCTCCACCTCAAGAACCGGACCAAACTTGGCGAGAAATTCTTCTCCATTTCCAGGTCCACAGTTTGCACCTGTATTCCTCTACTACACATGCTACAACTCACCAGGACTGCTGTTTTGAAGTGACAACTTAAACCTCACTTGTTTAAAACGACATTTAATCCATAACTGTTTTAATGACTCATGTAATACTCTACTGTACTGAATTTTTACTGTAATTAGCGTATACTTAATACTCCATTTATTATTTTATTGATGTACCTCATAGCTTCCAGTGCACGTGCAATACGGCTCTGTAGAGCACTAAGCACGTCCATTCCGGCTTTGCTGACAAACCGCGAAAAGCAGACGGAAAACCAGTCGACCACGTCACACCCGTGAACAGTGACGAGGTCAATGAACGTGTCGATGAAAACTGTGAAGACTTTGGAGTGTGGATCGTGAAACATTCGTGTAAACACTTCAGTGATGCGCTTCAGCTCGACCGAACTATGCAGACACACCAGCACTCACTGACATCACTGACACTATGATAACTTACAACGTACTGGTACTCCATGGCACTACGCTGTCACTGATATGTCAGTTCGGAACCAGCTCCAATCTGCTGCTGCTGCCAAAGATCTTGCTGTAGCCTCTTCCAAAATGTAACTTTTTGGTAGCCAAGAAATTCTGGTTACCACCACCAAGATCTGGAAAGCACTGACTGACAATGTCGACACAGCATCATCAGCTGGCTCATTCTGGAATCAAATGAAGACCTTTATGTTCTAGTGATCTTTCTGCTGTTAGCACTTAGACCACTAAAAAAGTTACTGACTGACTGACTGATTTATCATTCTGCATTGCATTAACGAATGTCATAACATGCAAACACAATTCTATTTAGACACAATTCAGACGGGTAACAGTGACTACAGAGTTTAACACTCAACCCAAAACAGATGACGTCATTTTAGAGGCGGTGTTGAATGCCACTAACTTTGACCAATACTTACAAAATTAACACCGTAAACGAATGTGATTAACGTGGCATAAACCAAATTAGCTGCTAGACCACAGAATGTATTGAAAGTTAACGATGTGTAACGCGGTGCAACGGTGACAACAGTTCAGTTTATTGTGATGCGGATGTGGGGAAACTCCTGAAGAGGACTGTCTTCAAATGTCCTTTGAATACGTGTAACGACGGCAACGATGTGACGTGTGCTGGAAGTCCATTCCAGACACGAAATTGGGAAAGCGCGGTCGCCAACGGTGCAGAGATGTTTTGGTGAGATGAAGAGCATGTCTCATGATAAAGAATGAAGTACAGCGAAAATACACAACTCAGTACAACTCAATAAACCCAGAAAACCAAATATGGTGTACAAAACACAAAAGCTATCCCAATTCTGTCACCTTTATGCTAATTGGCCAGGAAATGAACCACACTGGGCAACAGATTAACACAACCTATGTATCTCAATGACCAAATCTTTTTCTACTGACAACAAGTACCTTAGCAGAAAATGAATATAGTAAAATTTGACAACTGTAATCAATAACTACTCACTTGAGCCTCTGTTCAGCACGGAGCTGTCGCTGAAGATTATAGAGACCTTCTCTGCGTTCTGACCACGACCCACTACTGCACAGTGTGACAATTTCGCTGATCTCCTACAACCGATCACATCGCACCCAATTGTAAAAGATTATTATGAAATTCCTAAAGCATACTGCATACAACGTTAATGCATCACACATTTTCACAGACTGTTCAAAGTTTTCCTGCATTTGTGCACATAAGCAAAAGTGCACGAATAGTTACATGGTCAATAGTAACGTATACACGTGAAAAATGATCATCTGGTAAAAAAATGACTGGCTGCCAATCCTTATACATGAGTGTACTGTAACAACACACAAATAAAATGCAAATCAGAAAGCAGGTAGAACTAGTCACTACTACTACATTACACACCTGTGTACCACTATTACAAAGTCTACGTAAACTCAATCTTCTAACCTCTGTCATACAGTACAATAGTTGCAAGATATTATGCCAATTAACAATCAGCAGCAATGGATTAGCAGGGTCGACATCTGCCCAACTTTAGTCTGCATTAATCAAATGAAACATATGAAACGCTACAGCTTTGGCAGGATGACCGCACTAGAAATGGCATCATGCTGATTTTTATCACTTATCGGAAAAGATCCTAAGACTTTAAAAATGGCAACAATATTCATAATATGATGAAAACACATGCATACATCAGATATATCACTGCCAGTACGAAACGACGCCTCCGAGCAAACACTCGACGTTTCACTTGCTGCGTCGTCATCGGCACGCGGCCGGCGACCTGACGTCCGCTGTCGCTGTACAAACATCATTGTTTGCATCAGCTCAAAGCAATTAATACCTGAAGCAGGTAATTTACGATAGGCATCACAAGTAAACATCGCATACTTCTCTCCTAAATTAATTTCTATCAGCACTTGATTTATGCTAAAATACCACTGTCAATATGGCATTACAACCGTGTAATATTACAAAAAAAAAATTTACATTGTGGCAACTCGCTCTGAATGAATGGTTTGATAAATTATTACCATTTTACATCAGTCCTAACACGTTGAAAAAGTAACAAAGATTTTCAACTTTTTGGTAACTTAATTTCTTCACTCGGCTCAACTTTATTCATTCCGCACACAGACAGATGCAATGGTCACACAAGATCGACAGTTACGTATTTCTCACAAAACAAATAACATGATAAATACTCCACTACAGTATCGAAAAAAGAAGATGCCTTCAAATTTTCAATTTTTGAAATCACAGTTGTGCACTACCTTCATAATTTTTTACCTGATCCAGTAGCAAGCATCAGAGACTTCTAGTGACATCTCTGGACATTGAACTGCCACATGCCCCATTATGCATCAAATTATTAAATGGCAAAGTCATCATCACCAATTCCACAGTAGTTCTATCACTAACCAAAGCATCGGCAACAGCAGCCTCAAGTTCTGACTGATGCTGCATAGTGCCATCGAAGCCGAAACGCTGTCGATCGGGACTCGCCTCACGGCTGCAGCCCTGACTCTGAGCGACGCGATGTGTCGGAGCTCTTGATCGCATTCCGAGTGACGAGTCCGGTCTCTGGACAGCGGCAACATCGGGCGGACCCGACGGCACTAGCCGACTGCCTGCAGACCGCTGGGGTGAGGACGACCGACTGCCAGCTAAACACAACATTTTACCAACTCACACACTTCCGCAAAAAACAACTCCATTATGATTTCAGTAAGTTACCGCTTTATTTAATGTCCACACAGAAGTCATTTCATAGGCAGTCGTCACAGCACAAAACAAAATTATCGATACAGAAAACACAAACTCCAAAAGAAAAGAAACAAAGCGACAGAACACACATAGCTTCTTGGTCCAGACACTTCTTACAACACTCGGCCAGGATATCAGCTAAGCTTATCTTCCAGTCCTTGGCATAGGACATGAAGTGTAAACATGTGCATTATCTACGTTACGCCTATAAGGTTTGTCTGCTTGGCCGATAGCTTACCAAATATTGGCGTTTTTATGTGGTTCACAAACCCAAATATTCAGTTTATTGCGCAGAAACAAGTAAAAGACGCCATCATTTGTGCCAGCAACAAATTTCTGAGCATCTGTGGAAAATATATGCAACTCCATGATTCATGGCGGAAAAATTAAGGTGCACCGAACTCTCAACATGTCCATTTAACACCTGTATTACTGAAAAGAAAAGAAAACAAGTGCGACTTAAATCAGCTCATAACTCCCGCATACATTCATACAATACACCTCAGTCTCTTCAAATAATGTGTTGTGTATTTTTCGCAGTGCCTACGTTTATCTGTTTAACGTGTACGGTATACAGACTTTCACTAATTTTATTCATCAATTTCGAGTTTGCTAAAAAGTGACATTTTAACAAACTAGCTGGGTTATTTATACCGCTCTCCCAATGCATATTTACATTTTGTGCTGCACATAATCATCACAGGTCAATACGTACGCTGGGACTGGGACACTCCTGCTTTTGGTCGAGATCGCTGACCCACTGGCGTAGAAGTTTGCGTTAGTCCTACAACAGCACAAAACCACGTGGGACTCTGAAATTCTCCTTAAATTATAACATCAAATAAATGCTCAATTTCATGCTATAGCATACTGCTGAATCAAAATCCCAAGCTAAATCGGTTCTATATAGAGAGAGATAAAGAAGTGCCACTATACTGTGCCTATCCACACAGTACCAGTGTTGTCACAGTGCTAACGAGAAAAGTACAGGAATCAGAAACAGATGAAAAACTAGAGTTACTGGTGGCAATGAATAAAACAGAGGTTGTTTCATGCAACAAAGCCAAGTGACCCATCACCAAGTCACTGAGAAATTCCCGTTTCAATGACACCTACAACGGATATGTCAATCGAAAGAATTTACCAGAAAAAACAGCTATGAAAATGAACACAAAGCCCAGCCACTACTGTCCACGTACTACACTCCTACATAATCTTGATTAATTAAGATTAATTAATTAATCTTGTAAAGACACCAGAAACCGTCAACTCGAAACACTCACTGGGTGGATCTGCTGTAGCTGCCGGCGAGTTAGAATTATGCGTGCGGAGTGAGTTATGTCGACGCAAAGGGCTGCCAGTAGAGACTGGTATTAGATCCGGTGTGCTACGTGAAGGCCCTGACCAAAAGACCAGCATTTCAAGCCACTGCAAGCATCTTGTTAGCAGCGAAATGTTAAAATGATTAATACATCACCAGAGAAAGTTTCAAGCATAGACTCGTCACCAAAAACAGAGAAATATACCATTCATACAATGACAATGATGGCAGCAGTCAGTGCTACCACTAACAGCATTTATTACTACAATCATGCATTTCCTTTTCACCATACACAGACTCAGTGAATAGCTTTTTCCAGTGCAAACACAGCAAGACACCACAAGGTTCTGCTGCTGGTTACGTATATTTCAGTATAAACATACCAAAATACTAGCAAACGCGTACTGTCCATTTTAGACTTTAGGCATGTTATAGAAAGAAGTTAGATAATTAAAACTGAAATTTACAAAGCAAATATTACCACTTATCCCCTAGTTAAGTGAAAATTCATATGCTATGTACGAAGAAACAAGCAGCACCAGTACGTTACAAGCATTAGATAATGTGTACTAGATTAGTAGAAAGAAGACGTACAGAAAAGACCATCATAACCACACTCACAATTTCTAAAACCAGCTTTAGACACAAACTGCAATGCTGAAACAACTGCATGAACTACTAAAACTGCCGACTAAAAGCTAAGATATGTACTAGATAACAGTGAAAGGGTCACAAACAAACAGCTGGGACAGAATTTGGTTGGTGTGGATTTGAAGGCACTTTCAGCACAAATAGGCTACAAAAAGTATGTTGTAGTAACACAGTTGATAATAACAATTAAGCTAAAAGTATTACTTGTTTGGAGTGCATATGTGCTCAGTTATTGTTCTGCTACAACAGGCCTGAAAATATACGATTGATAATGATAATTCAGGAAAGTTGAGAGCTAGAGAAGACAAAAAATAAAGAGTGCCAAAAAAAAACACACAACACAATAAACTCAAAACGACCAAAAAACCATCGTGAATTAGTCGCCTCTTACGACAATCGGGCAGGAAACAAGAAATGGGGTAGACTTATTCTACCAATCACAAACAAAATGGAGGGGGGTGGACAAGCTGGCCCAATTCTGAAAGCACGTCTACACATACAATATCGAGCCAATCTAGCAAACTGTTTTGGATGCAAAATCATTCAAAATGAGAGGTGGAGACAGCCACATCCTTAAAGGAATGCCATTCGATGATGATGACAATGATAACACAAACAGCAGCGAACAATGTTATACCGGCATCATTTAATAATGGTCGTCGTTGTGCCGAAGATGACCTAATGCTAGAACCTTGGCGCGCATTTCCGCGAGCAATAATGCCGTCCAGCACAGAAGCAGTAGTAGCGGATGTTTCGGCAAGCAACTGTCGCTGTCGTGTTTTATCGAATGACGTGATAACACTCGCAGCTTGCTCGGGAAAGTGCTCGGCAAATGCACCAAAAGCTCTGTATTTGTACAGCATATACAGTTCCATTACCAATATTACAAATTCCATCAACTACACAGTACATCTAACAATATATTCCACAATTTAACTGTATATAGCAGAGATAACGATATCATTCCATCACTGGCTATGTTCAGACTCCACTCTGCAGAAGATGATGTGGTCAAGTGGCTGGCAAACTTTGGAATGTGAACCTGAGAGAATTCCACGTGTAGAAGTTGCCATGGCTATCTTATACAGCAAGGGTGTTGTAGCATCTTAATATGGGAAATAAAACTACAGACGGTTGTGTGTAGAAATTCACCCAAATGAAACGCACGATTTGCGGTAAATCCTGGCATTTATGGTTTTATGCTCAATGCACTTCAATCATCTACTGCAATCTACCTGAAAACATCTACTTATTGAACGTACGTACCCTGTAGTACATTAAAAAAAGATCAGCCACAATGAAACTAACCTCTACTACCACACATTAGGAGATCAGACTAACCACTGGAACTAATACAGGCCTGAGACTGGGTGGCTATAACAACCCAGCTTAATGACATCGTTGTCACAAGCAACAACAACAACAAATATGAGGTCGTTCCATTACACTTCCATTCACTTAAACGTTTTTCTGGTCATTTTGTTAACATTTTGTCAGTAAGTATCACTGATAGCACAGCACACAAATTAAAATAAATTCACATGATACTCTATGTATTCTACCAGCATTATGAGCACAGGAACTTAGCTACAGATTGCTTAAACGCCAACTGAAAACGTTTTATTAACAGACTGTGGCACTATTTGCACCACAGAAATAATCATACTAAGTAACTAACTATGAAGTGATAGCAAAAGCATTTGTAAAAGCAGTTACAAGCCATTATGCTAAGCCCAAGGAAAGTTGCAAAATTAGAACTGCTTCCTAAACTGTGTGGAGTGGGCATTAAACTCTACTCACAACTGCAAATAGAGGTGGTACAAACCCGGTTTAGGTGCCTATCTAAATGGGAGCAAAAATGTCACCAGAGCCTCTGTATTCCACTTTTACACTGGACACCTAGAATATCAGTGTAACTTGTTAATAAGAAAAGGCAAAATAAACAAACGCATGAAGATGTCTCACCGCCTGGAGTGTGTCCGTGCATCCGCATCAGCATCAGAAAGGCCGCGTTTCACGGCGTCTTGCAGTGTGCTCAGATGTCGTTCAATGCAGTGTTTCGGCCACGACTGCAGCAGCTGGCTGATGAACTGACAGCAGTAACTACATACAGATGCATTGAATATGCTTCGTCATTACAGAATGGGTTTAATACACTAAATTACAACTACTCACAAGGTGAAAATAAGTGCCACAGCATCGGCAGTAATATTCATAATATCCGACCAATAAAATTATATGCAATTTTGACACCGAATAACCAAAGTTAAAGTATGATTACGTTCAAAATGATGCACTTGCATAAATGAAGTGCCAGCTTATGTGGATACGTCATTATATGAAAACAAATGGATAGATTAGACAGTAATGAAGCTATCAAACAACCTGCGTATGACATTCGATTTGGATGTAAGGTTGCTGGCAATGCCTGGAATTAATCGAGATGTTTGAGTGTTCTACAATAGCAATAAAACATCAGTTAATAGCTAAGTAGTGATGCACCAATGGAACTCACTGTACACAATTTGCATGACAAACGCTTTGTTTTCATGTTCTCTCTAACCTACAGCTCGTGGCTTTCAAAAGTAATCACATAAAGAGCTGAATTAATCACTCTGGTGATAAATTCAAACATCCCTTGACTACTTAAGTACTTATGTCAAACCCACTGAGGCAATTCTTTCACATTCAGAAGCTACATGGTTGAAAAAGGTATTGTTCATTTATATAGCCCACAATTGCCACGTGTGCTGCCTCAGCCGTGCTGTCATCACAGACAGGGCAGGAATACAGCCTAGGCTAAAGCCCAAGCCAACTGTCAAGGACTTTGACCAGTAGCCATACAGCAGCATGTACTGCTAGTCTCCCATTCAATGGTCTCCACCTCCGCAATTCATGTAAATACATGGATTACTACTCATTTACCGACCCCAGAAGGATGGAAGGCTGAGAGGGCCTAGATGGCTGACCCATAGCAGGACAGATTAACCACAAAGTGGTTAACTGTCAACTACAGATCTGCTGGCCAAAGACTGACATCCTAACCACGGAGCTATGTCACCTGATATACATCACTACGTTATATAGACAGCTTGATTAGTATGCAAAAATGATTCTTGCCACAGACGCACATTGTTTTCTGTCTGAAAACGGGAAATGCAATCCAATGTATATGCCATTCTCAGTCATTAAAATGTCACATTAACAACAGTCATCAATTTCTGAACATCCAATAAAAAACTGCCCACACCATAAAAATTCAGTCTGCTAACTCACAGTGCACACACACACCACATACATGCAATACAAAATCGTTACGCAAAGGAAGAAAGAGAGACTAACTGCAATAACAAAAGTTATGGTGACAACTGCAGAGCTTGACATAACACGAGCACTGTTTGGCAGTAACGCAATCAGCGACGGCATCAGAGATTCGGCAAGCACATCAAACCTTGTCCCCATTCGCTTCGACATATATCTACACCATGAAGATACACAACCATATGATAACTAGTTTATCTGTGATTTGCTGTACATGTAGCTTATGCTGTTATCGCTGTTGTAAGGGTACTGAGACTGACCAGATACTTTAATGACAAGCAATAAACATAAACAGTGACAGCATTGAAAGCTACACCGACAACCACAATGTGTTTTTCAAATGCAGCTAACGGTATACTATATCACAATAAACTGCAAAAAAATTAGAAAAAAGCCAATATTACCCAGTATTACAATCATCGCCTGAAATATCAACGTACTATTCACAGACACCACATAATCTGATTTCTGTTACAATGAGTATGAACAGCAGTATATTTGAGACAATTGGATTCACTCGATCCATTTCTAAAGCATATGAAAGATTAATGGTCGCTAACACAGCACCCTACTGCAATACAGCATGAAGTGCAACTTCATGCATGAAGTGCGACTTCATCATCAGAAATGCAAAACAAAAGGTATCAGAATTTACAATACCAAATGTATTCAATTCACATACCGTGATGCATCATAAATAAAAAAATTAATCAGCATACTATGCTGAATAAAAGGACAGTAAAATAGTACATTCCAACAATGTGCAACACACAATCTGCATGTTTGGCAACAAGCTGTCTCACGACTGAAGAAATAAGAAGAAAACTGAAAATATACTAATCAAGTGTTTACAACAAGCGTGTTGCTGACATCTGTTGGTAACAAAAATATTTTATGCTACGGAAAGCAGCACAATGACATACTTGTGCAGTTATTTTTAACGTAATGCACACAATGTAATGCTCACGCAATGGTGATGCATGCTTCGCGGACGACTTGTGAGCGCAGGTTCTTGACGGACACATGAAGACCGACATCGAGACAGCGCAGTTGCTGGTGAAGATCAGGAACGTCGAGGGCCCCGGAACATAGCACCGAACGAATGTGTTTCAGCTGAAACACGCACATATAAACACATACTATGCACCACAGACGCCATATGACACACGGCCAGTTGCAGTGCCGGCGCAAGATAGATTTATGACCTGGGAAAACTTCATGGACTTGTAAGGCTCCAGTACAAGCAAGCCCCTGCAAAATGTAATGGTAACTTGCTAGTCATTTTCTAATACATATAACACGAGTGTGAGAAGTTGAGTGTTGATACCTAACACAACAAACAACTGCTAACACCAAGCCTCCCAACAGTTTTGGTGGATTTCAGCTATTAAAGGCTATCAAAAGATGTTTAATTAAAAATTCTGAAACTGCACCCCATTGAAGGCTGCACCCCAGGTGGCTACCTAGTCTGCCTAGCAGTAGTGCCGGCCCTTGCCAGTTGCTCCTTACAGAATGTGAACTTCTTGAAAGCCAGATAACCTCCTAAAATTATGGCTGA
>Ga0056115_1000632_pt1 | contig 15787 bp, 8 predicted proteins | sample WorMetOlspDAHAB1_FD_77007 | JGI IMG/M metagenome (GOLD analysis project Ga0056115, IMG submission 77007) | Marine gutless worms symbiont microbial communities from Max Planck institute for Marine Microbiology, Germany - Olavius sp. DAHAB.1 ...
AGAACTGCAGAGAACAGCAGCTTGAAGTGAGAAGGTGTATTGGTATACTATTATAGGCTCATGCGATGAGAGTTTGGAATTCTATCATTTTAATGCTCGACAGTTTCATTCCTGATACAAAGTCCTTCTGTGGCGTGCGGTGCGTTTTTCAAGCTGAAGAGACGATAGACCATCATCACACGTCGAATTAAGTAACATGTGTATATGTTCAGTATCATGCAAGACACACTGCTGTAAGATAATAATGTGGTCACACTCTAAATTGTTGTCGTATATGTAGACTGCGCGAGTCGCAATTCGTGTTATTTTCCCGTAAACTTCCAGCAACTATATTTATGCGAGAAAATTCAAACAAAATCCGCCAAGCTGTATCACCGATATCTTGACACTTTCAAGCAGGGCCTAAAATAACGAAAAAAAAGATACTGGCAACGAGAATAGACCCAGGGATTAGGGTGTCCCCATCCCCAGAAAAGTCGATTATGTATCTCAAACTGGCGACTTTTAAAGCATTCAGGGCGTTATTTGTACAGTTCAGCTGCGCCTAGCTGTATCACCGATATCTTGACACTTTCAAGCAGGGCCTAAAATAACGAAAAAAAATACTGGCAACGAAAGTAGACCGAGGGATTAGGGTGTCCCCATCCCCAGAAAAAAGTCGATTATGTATCTCAAACTGGCGACTTTTAATGCATTCAGGGCCGTTATTTGTACAGTTCAGCTGCACGTTTTCCAGATAAAAAGCAGTGCTTTTGACTTGAAAAAAAATTATTTAAACTTTATAATGTTACTGGCAATTTTTAAGAAGAAACTGGCAATTTTTGCATCAACTGGCAACTATTTTAGGCCCTGCTTTCAAGTCACCGTAAAAACGACAATGACGATAGCGATGATAAAATGATAAAAAATAATCTCCATTTAAAATATTATTATTCACAGCCAGAAAATGTTTAGGATGAGTTGCACGAATGCCACTATAATACGGAAAACTGCGCATAATTTTCATATATTAATTTAAAATACAATTTTAGACAGTTGCATTTTTTTTGCAGAATACATGCGATTCAGACCCTAAATTATATACAGTCGAAAAAGTTGAAGACTGTCTGCCAATGCGGCTTAATTGGTGTAACTTGAAATATCTTCACGCGCAAGCCGCACGGTTATTATCAACAGGCTATAAACTTCGAGTGGCGTTCTTGCAATCCTTTGAATCAAACCATTCACAATAAGTAGGGCCTATCTATAGGCCTGTTGTTGAAAACAAGAGAGTTATTTAACACGTTCAAAACAGATCAAACTGCGCTGAAAGTTGACAGAAAGTCCCGCATCGGAAAGAAAGTTTTATTACCAATAACATAAAAACACGTTTGATATCTCCGACGGTTGAATAACGTTGGAATACTCCGCCATTGTAATGCTCACGAAACTATCAAAGTAAAAGGTGTTATCTGGACATCAGTGTAAACCCGTACGATGAAACAGACTCGTATTTGTCGCAATTTTCTCTCTTCCGCACGTTAGTCGTAAACGTCCGATTATAGGCCTATACACTGTACAGAAATACAGACACACAAACGAACAGATACCGACAATAAATGACCGATTTTCTAACGTATGCATGCGATGATAGATATGCGAGTAATTTGTGCCAATTTGTACCACGGTGTCAGGAAATCTTGGCCGCTGCGGATTTTGTCGAATTGTTGATTGTCAATGCTCACAGCAAAAAATAACGATGTTTTTTTTACAAAATTACGAAGCCATAAACTTATAATTTTCCCGATTTCATCGCGTGGAAACGTCGGCATTTCGAAGGTAGCATTTTGGATTTGATGATGAAATGTCACATCACGTGCGAGCATGCATTTGCATACATTTGCCTAAATTAGGAAATCGGTCCGTTATGAGTGCGTGTTGTGGTTTGTGCACATCTACGGATGATAGAGGAGACATGCTCGCTGACGGATAGGTGGCAAAAGAATATTTGGTCTAGAGGGATAGTTTATATTTTGGTAAGGGGACTTTTTCTGTTTAAGCCTGCGGTTGACAAGTGGTCAGCGACGAGGGGCCGGAGGATTCTGGGTGACTTGGGTTCAGCTATGCATTGCGGTTCCCGGGTCGTCCTGTCGGCCTAGCTGACCGAGTACAGGCTGCGGCACAGGCAGAGCACCAGTATTGTGGTCTAAGTAGGTTCAGACTGTAGTTGCTTCCTTCTCATAACAGCCCCAGACGCTATATGGGCTCGGGTTCGTTGGGGGGGGGTAACTTTGGTTTTGGAGGGGCTGAAGCCCCCCCCCCAAGCGTATGCCTGTCTACGTCAATATAGGTGGCTGCTTAGTGTAACATATTAAGTAGCTTAATAGCGGACACATGGGCGATGCCATCCAACTAGTTTCGTAACGAACTGCACTCGACGATGTCGGGTTCTATCTAGAAACGGGACTCGACGGATTTTTACGACTGACGTTGAGGTTACTGCTATACTAGCCAAAGTGCTGATATTGTCCGCAGTTCGTTAATGGCAGGGGTAACACATATGTGTCGACGTCGGCACGTATATATGGCCTAATGTAATGTTGCTGAAGCACTGAGGCATCATCGCTTCACAAAACTCCCTGGAGGTCTGCAAAAGCCTCACTCACAGTCATACAACCTTACCGGATAGTTGGAGATTGCGCAGTGGACTCGAACGGCCGTCTCCACGCCCCCGGTAGAGTCACCTCTGATGGTGACGGAACCATCCACGCACCCCGTAGAAAAGGTAAAGTAAAGGTCAGTGTTTTATAAAACGAGTGCAACAGCTCAAAAACAGAGTCACTTACTGAAATTTGAATCCGATAATTATAGGGTCAGATCGGCGACCTGACTGTAAGGTAGAGAAAAATTGATAGGATCAGATCGGTACAATTGGAAACCATAAACTGATATGTTAATTCGGCTTAATTTGTGTTACAACATTTTAAACCTTCTTTGACTCTCTATTTCAGTTTCATGAGACATTTAAAGTAGCCTACATGTGCGTAAAAATTTATATAACGAGCTTGGTCAGAGTAGTAATGTAGTTCTATGCCACCTGACTACATGCATATATAATCCCGATATTCTGGCTGTTTAAGCCAGGCAATCCGGCCAGATTGGTTTGATAAATCGAGAAGACAGCTACATTTACATATCTGAATTAAAAGTAGCAGCATTTTCATGTCAAATCGATGATCTGGTGGTGCCGATCTGACCATATCAATTTTTCAATGCCTTACAGTCAGATCGCCGATCTGACCCTAACACTGTGCATTTGAAAAACGTTAAAAACATTAAAAGTGAACCTAGGTACAATTACAGAGTTTACTCAGTCAGTTCGGCCTTAAAAATATTGAGGCTGTATAATTGAGAACAAAAAGTATAATTAAGATTTGTTAAAGTTGTGGTGTGACGTCCGTTTAAACTACACCGCAAAAATATTTACGCCACGTTTATAAGCGTGACAGATAGTAAAACACGAAATTTTTGCAAATGGAGATTGTGCTGAAGACTTTTAAGATAATAATTGACGCTAGCGAACTTTGGCATGTAATTTTTTAAAACTTCGTTAAGTCGTTTTTATAATAAAAATTGTACTCAAAACGTTCAAACTTCGGGTGAGACGTCAAATCTCACTTATTTACTGGAACATTGGGTAGGGTGCGTCGTCGTCGGCGGTGAATTTTATTCACAGTTCACAGCACACAGTGCTGCCGATCGTCACGCGTCGTCAGAAGATGGTCTCGCGCAGGGCCACGATGGATTTGCTTCGAGCGCGTTCGGCGGCCATCGTCGTCGACATTCCGGCGACTAGCGACGACGACTTCCGGCAGTGGATTGCGTCGCTCAACATCCGGCGGAACTTGTTGCCGAAGAAAAGCATCAGCAGGAAGTTGATAGCGGCGTTGAACACCACCAGACAGTTGGCGATCAGCGTACATGCGTGACGCCACTCTCTGCTTGTGAATCTGGAACGCTCATACGGGTTGCCGTTGCTCGCGACCTTGGAGGCCACACAGATGCTGACATCTCGATGAGCACTTGCATCACATCGGGCGTTAGGTCCGCTCTCCGCAGCACTCAGACAGATTCGCACGGTGAGGCACTTACTGAGAAGTCAAGCAGTCTCTAAAGCGCTGCATATGAGCTATATAAAACGGATTATTACTATTACAACCGACCAGACAGTTGGCGATAGCCGTGTACATCTGCAGCCAGCTCGGGGAACGGGGCACACTGCGCGCAATATTGCCGGTTTCGCTGGTCGCCCGCTGTCACGTTGTCCCGATGTGTCCTTGACGCCGAATCTATCTGTGGACTGCGGACATTGTTAGCTAATACACTGCGGTCACAGTGGAAAAGAAGATGAGAAAATGCAACGCAATCGGTAGCGAACAAACTGCAAGCGGTTGCTGTAAGCGAGATCGCCGACATCTGCAGCCAGCGCGGGTATCGGCCGCCGACCGCCGGCATCGAGGCGTAGACGGCGTCCAGAATGAAGCCGAGAAGCGACACGGAGCCGCAGACGGCGAACACGAGGACGATGATCACCGGAAGTCGCGTGGCGCGCAGCTCGCGCTTCTGCGACGGGTTCAGGGTGACCCAGTTGCGACGCGCGTCGGCCAGCGTCGCAACCAGACGCAGGTTGAACAGGCCGACGATCAGAAGCGGAACGGCGTAGACGAGAACGCAGTACAGAGCGGTGTTGTAGACGTACTGCCATCCTCAGTCGCAACACATACATATCCGCACGCTGGATTTTTCTGTCGTTCGCGGCGAGAATCAGTCACGAACCAAACGCACGCGATCGTATAAGACAGACGCCTAGAGTGCACAGTGAGGTGTTGTAACAGTCACGATCACTTTTCGACGTCAGACATCTACACGATGAAGACATGTTTGGTCAGTGGGACCAAAGCGAAGTTGGACCAAAGCCTGGCTGTACTGCGCTTTAGAAAAATCCTCCCACTTATTTGATCGCATTGGATGCCTTTGTCATTTACAACGAGAAACAAGTAAGGGCAAACTCTTGAACGAGTGAACATTGAGATATTGTAGACGTACTGGTACACCTCGTCGTAACGCAGCCACGTGTCTCCGAGTACAATCATCGTCGCTGCTGCCTGCGGCGCTGCTGTCGACCCTGCAGTCCCCGCTGCGACCAGCATATACGCGGGTGGTCGCTCATCGACTCGGGATAACGTCGTCGGCGGCAGCGGCGGTGGAGCGGGCGGCGTCAGAGGCACGGCAGTCGGCTGGAACTCGAAGAACCTCGGCGCGTTGAAGGCAATTGACGCGGCGACGATGACGACAACAGCCGATCGGAGCCGACGGCGTCCGACGCGGTAGGCGGTCAGAGGAGCACAGACGGCGAGGTACCGCTCGGTCGAGATGAGAAAAACTGTCCTGCAGTGTCTCCGTGGTTGCCTGGAATGCAGTCAGCCACGAAGGCGTGTTGTCGGTCACCGGTATACCAACACTTTTGCAACAGCCCGTCTACTCTGTTTTGGGTCCTTGCCTTTCCCAGTCACCTGTTCTTCAAAAAGGATGACCGTAGACGTGAAACTGAGCCTTATATCTGACCTACCCAGAGCAGAGACCTCTGTGATTGCCTGAAATGGTGATCGTCAGCTCTGAAACGAAACGACGTCGGTCGAGATGAGAACCGCTAACCAGACAGACGACATCTGCGCTATGCAGACGACCGGCCACGCGTACACCTGCAGGTATCCTCGACGCAGACACAGCGGCGTCTCCCCGGCCGACGCGAAGTCGCACAGCATTGGAACAATCTGCTGGCAGAGCGCGCCGACCAGCAGCACAAGGTCGGAGAGGGCGAGCGCCTTGAGCGACGTGAGGGTGGCGGTTCCGGCCGGATCGCGCGACAGCACCCACAGCGACAGCGCGTTGCCGACGACGCCGAACACCGCCAGGACTCCGGGGAACCACAGGCCGACCACGGCGTCGAACAGTTCCAGACTGTCGTCGTCAGCGGGCGGCAAATCCGCCGCCGTCGAAGGCCCACTCAGGTTGTTTTCCATGGTCCGAGTACCGCTTATTCGCTATACGAAGACTTGAGCTTTCCGCCAACCGTTAAACTATCGTCCTTGCGCTCGCTGCCGTCTTATCGGATCGATGTCGCTCGACCATCAGGTGATTCATCGCACTGGTGGGATGTCAGCAGCACAATAACGGGACCGCAGCTTATCGCATACAGTTGGAATGACGCCGTTGACGTCAAGTGACGGCGGCGCGTCGGCGTGTCGTTCAACGGCAGTGTTGCTCTCTCGAAGACAATCTGCAGAACTGCAGCTGCACGTCTGCATGGGCGTGCTGCGATAGCTAGCACTGCACGTCGAGGCAGCGACGTCACGCGAATCAGCAGCAGCAGCAGATGAAGAAAACGCACGATTCTGTAACTCGATTATGCGACACGTCCGTGTTGCTTCAATAAATTATACGAGATTGTGTTGCAAAAATTGCAGAACACCGCTGGCGTACCCAGAAGGGAGGGTTGCGAGGGTTCAAAACTTCAAACCATCTGTCCCCCCCCCACTGCGTCTTCAGAAATTTGTTTACCAAATTGTCTGTATGTACAAAAATACTGTCCAACTCCATTAAATCCTACATTTTCTGCAGGGAACGTTACATTTGCACACTAATTTCACATTTTGCTTAAGCTTTTTGGAAAATTCGTTCCCCACACCCTATACCGCCCTTCGACCCCGTTGGGGGACTTCTGTCCCCAAGACACCTTTTAGAAATTCCTGGATCTACGCCTGTGAACCGCATCCATTGTAAAATCCTGGGTACGCCTATGACAGAACGCCAGAAACGAAACATAAACCACAGTTGCTGTTGCAGTGCACCAACACCAAAGCACATTCTTAAATTTACTATATAGCAGTGCCAAACACAGCGTCACAGAAGAACAGCATATCAGGGGCGGATACGGGCGGGGGTGACAGGGATGACTACTCACCTCCTTCCCTGAGAGAGAAAAAAATATATTATATATATATATATCTATCTATCTATCTAACCTTAAATATATTACAAAGAACAGCACATCCAAGGCAACACTGCAAGCCAATGAGCGGGTTTGACCACGAAATAACTCATTCATTAATGCAATTTATACGTTACTAATTATGCCCACGTCCTAATTCACAAATGCATAAAATTACCCCGTTAGCCCAGACGCCTCAGTTCTCGTCGGGTTCCCAAAGTCGCCCCCTCTAAAAATCCTACATCCGCCACTGCTTATATACTGCACAAAATTTAGTAGGCTGTGAAAAGATGCTTAGACTGTTCTGAAAAAAACTGACATCGATTGACAACTTGACAAGTCTTGACATAAGTGCACGAGACGTTATTGCAATGAACACATAAACACGTCGTCATGTTGTATGTATACAAAGAGCAACATGAAATTGAGAAAAAGACAAACTCTCACGCGAAGGTACGATCGCTGACTGTGTAACCCCATCTAAATGCAGTTCGATCCGCATTCTGCACACAACAGCGGAAAAACATATAGGCCAAGTTGAGTTTGCGAGGTTAATTATTCTGCTACAAAACACTTGCCCTACAAGACAAGACATTTCGAAACATTTAGTATGGGAGACCGTTTACACGACCAACCGATACGCAAGCAAGACAGTTATGGTTAGGGATAGGGTTAGTGATTTGGTTAAGGGTAACAGTTCAGACAAGCTCCGCCACCCGAGATCTGATGCTTATTCGGCAGAACAAGACTAGTTCTTCTGAATAAGCAACAGATCTCGGGTGCATGACGGACGTAGCTTGTGTGAACCATTACCTCCCGGGCGACCGTGTACGGTCCCCCATACTAAACGAATACCTTCGAAACCGTGTTTTAGATGTAAATGTAAAAATTAAACCTAAATCTGAAATAAATTTGGTAAAGTGACAACAACACTGGTGCCTTGAAGACGCATCGGTTCGCAGGCTAAACAAGATGTTTTACTTACTCCATGTTAATGAATACAGAGAGCCGCTATCAATATTCTTTGGCGTTACGTCACTTTTGACGTCTTGTGTACATTTTGTTTTTTTTTTCAGGCTATGTCTTAGAGGATAAAAATAATTTGTGTCAGTTATAATTATGCTTAGGGCGATGTTCGGCTCGGTTAAATATATACGTGGCAGTGTCTCAAAGCATTCGGTGTTTGTTTCTGAAGTTGTTTCGAACGTCCGACAAATCAGCACTGCCAGGACTGTTTTCAACAAAGTTTCTGACGATGTACCAAAGGGTTTGGCTACATTTTGTTACCGTTATTACCAGGGATGTTAACAAGGACTCAAAGCTCAAGGACTAAACTTTCAAGGACAATGACGAGGACACAAGGACCGAGAGTGCAAGGACAAGGTCAAAGACCAAGGACTTGAGTTCAAGGACCGAAAGCAAGGACTTTCGACTTACCGGCATTTATCATGCAACAAACACAAATAATTTTAGGGGACAGGTGTGGTTAGGATTCTGTGCATCAATGCTATTCTTTTCATATGTTGCATACGTCGGCATAACGTATTACGACAATGTGATATGCAAAAATCCTGTACGTAATGTAGCTCGTGGTGCTGGTTTCAGTTAAAAAAACCGAGCTGCTGGCACAGTCATCGTTGTATACAAACAGTCTCTCTATGTGAGAATACTTATAAAGTGACAAAAAATTACATAGCTGCGGGGTGGTATCACAGAACACACAAAATGGAACACTCATAGCTGAACGTGACTAGTAAGTGGATGTAAAATAAGACTTTTAAGTTGAACTTAACAAAAACTTGTCGTCAATACTGGTCAGTGTTGTACTACTAATGGGCCTACATAAGTATTGTTGGCCTACATAAGTATTCAAGGTAAATTTTGCAACATCAGTCTAAAATTCAAACTGCCATACAGTGCTATTTTAGTGCTATTATATTTATAATTTTTGTTCTTATTTAGTTCTGAAAGATTTTTTTATTTAGTTGGAGTTCTATTTTTAGAAATAATAATTCTTGTTGATATTAGTTCTACAATGGTTCTTATTTCCAGTGGTGGATTTACAGGGGGGGGGGCAATCCAGCTCCGGCTACGGCCCCCCTTTGGGCGATGGACTGACCGCTGTCACGCAGTCATGTTAGCTATTGCTACATTTTGATCGTTCTTCTGTGACTCATGGTACTCGGAATATTCAAAATGATCGACACCAGTTACTTTCTGATAGCTTTAAAGTGCACCAAATCGTTTTCGGTCAGGGCTCCACCCCGGACTTCACTGGGGGAGCTTACAGTGCTCCCCAGACCCTCTAGCTGGTTTATGGGGCCTTAATTCTAAGGCACGAGGAAGTGGAGGGAGAGGGGAAAGGGAGAGAAGAAGGGGAGAGGAAAGGAACAGGAGGGACCGGCCCCCCTTTTGCAAATTCCTGGATCCGCCCCTGATCTTCTTCGCCAACAAGAATTTTTGTTCATAAAGTTCTTAGTGACATGACATGAAAGGTTAAATCTGAAAAGACACTGAACCACAATATACTTGTCTGCTCAACTACACAGGTCATCAGCAAATTACACTTTCAAATCCGAAATTGTGTGTTATAGACCCTATGGGGAACTATTGCGGATTTTGCTGTAATTAACCCATTCACCTCCCAACGCCTCTGCAAACATCTCAAGTGATTGAAACTGTTTTCAGCACTAACTGGGCTGGTTTTGACCCTTTGAATGAAAATTGAAAAAAATAAGGACTTTTCAAGGATAAGGACAAGGACTGAACGTGCAAGGACAAGGACTTCAAATTGGTCCTTAAGGAGTCCTTGAGGACAAGGACCAGGACAACGACTAACATCCCTGGTTATTACTTCTAAAAGAGTTCTGTATCAGTCCCCTTATCTGACTCTAACCCTAACCTTCAATTTAGGCTACAGATAATCAAACGTAATAGCATTATTGTAGATTTTCTGTGCTGGTTGTTAAGGTTATTCAGAAACGTTTTCAGTATGAAAATACTGTTAAAATTTAGTTACAGCACAGAGTGACTGATACTTAGCTCTTGCCATGGTAACAGAAAAATTCACCAACAAATTGATTTACAGACAGGTTCACTTGCAGACTGCAAATTTTAAAATCATATTTAGACGTCATGATATTGTAGCATACCAGAGAGAAAATTGCTTCAGTGCATCAGAAGCTTACTGGATAATTTTCCAACAAACAAACTTGTAGTCAGTCAAATTTTGACTGGTCAGTCCACAGATTAGACAACTGGCATACTGGACAATTTACCAACAAGTCAATTTAGCAATAACGACTAATCCCAGTATTTTGCAAAACATTTTCACGAGTTGACTCCGCATCTGAAAAGTCTCACTTCACAGGTGCACATCTAAAATCATAGCAGGAGAGAGTATGCAACGTTAATGGACAGTTTTAGAACATTTGTGAGATAAACTGTAGTTGCCACAGTGGTCAGTGATGACATGGTGTTTGTGCAATTTAGATCTACGCCTTATGGATAAGCCAAATTTGCTTGAGAAATGCATACTTATTATTGCCAGTGTCTATAAGAAGCCCAGCGAAATTCCAGACAGAGTCAGGTACAGTAACATGCTTTCGTATATTTTATGGTGTGTAACAAGTATCACTCATTATGTGTTTATTTGAGCAATTTGTTTATAAAAATAATTTTCAAGTTGTTGTTAATAACACATTGTATTGTACATTAAACTATTGTTATAAAAAGTGAGGTAATAGTCCCTTATTCTGAGCAGTAGTAAAGTAGGAACTTGTAACACTAAGGGCCGGTTCCATCGTCCAGGGTTAACTCTCCAGTTAGCTAACCCTCGGTTAATAGATAACAGAGGGTTATCTCCAGTGTGTGTTCCATCGTTAATTTTTGGAATTGAAAAAAATTAAAAAATTAAATTTGGTCAGTTAATTTCAAACAATTTTTGTGGTTAATCACCTGATCACAAAATTGTGGATTTAAGTGTTATTTATCTAGATAAATAAAATTAAAAATCAGAAAAGTGGATTTTCAGCTTCTGGAATTGCATTTTCACCACTCTGTAGTGAGGGCAGGCAGCAATTCCAGTGTGTTGCTTTCCTTATACTTTACCAGTGATGTTAAGAAGTTGAAAAATTTAATCATTGAAAAATTAATCTCACAGTATTTTTCACACAGTTTTCCTTAATAATTTTCAAACTAGCATTAATCATTTTCTTGATGCAAGGTATTCATTGTATTGAGTAATTGATTATACAGTTGTATAGTGTTGTTAACTAGTAGTTTGTGGCCACTGATTTGCAGACATTTTACAAATTTTACATCAGGTCATAGTTGACTTTTGACAGCAATTTAGAACCATGCGCTTTGATGCAAACTTTTTTCAGTTTCTACAAGGCATGATTCACTTCTTTGAATGCTTCATTGAAACAAGTCACATTGTGAAAAATAAAACAGCACAAAAAACTTTTTGTTGTTGAATTCCTTAAGAGAGCATGTGTAGAAGAATGAGAATTAAATGTTGTAGAAGTCGTAATGAATGAATATAATCTTTTTTTCTGGCTGGTGTTGCATTATTGTTTTGACAGTCGTCAGCGGATGATAAGAGCATACGACCTTGCTCGTGGCCGTGTCATGCTTTTTGGCGTCCTCGTATGGTCAATTCTATTTTTAATGGCAATTGCGTATGGACGCAAACTACATGATGCTGGTTACAGCCTAGAAAACGAAGGCATAAAGTTGATCGAGTCATTTCAAGAGAAGGGCCGATTAGAACGTGAAGCACAGAAGAGAGCTCAGGAACATGATGACCATTAAGCACATTGGAACATTAACAGTAATGGTGCATTCTTTCAGACATCACCTCATTGATAGTTCCTGTGTCCGTCCGACTGACTTTTGTACTTTTTTCATTAGTTTTTACCAGTCAGTTACAATGTCAGTTAAAATGCATTTAGTCACCATATTATGGCTTTCGGTGAATATGTTCATTGTTCTTCCGCCAATTTCAGTACAAGGCTGATTTTCGATTTTAATAGTTATGCTTGTTATTGATGCATGAGACTATTTATGCTGTAGACTGACACAAGCTGAAGCTAACAGAATATTTTTTGCTTATATCAAAATTTTTTGTTTGTTGGCAAGGTTATATACATAGATGAGGTGTGGTTATTCTATAACTGCAAGATGAGTAGCTTGAAATCAACGTGTTTGCTTAGCAGAAACGACATTTTTTTAAATTTCAGCACAAGTCGTCACCTTCTGTTCTTGGTTTATTCGTGATTATCTGCAATGTTGATCGGAGTTAATGCGTTGGAGACTTGTTTGGCCATATAATTTGGCTAAAACGAGAGTACCGAGTCATAATCTAGCTTTATTTTTGATGCTTTATTTTTTCACAGTGTGTTTCAACATCTTGTGGAGTGTGGATGTTTGAGTCTGCGTATGCCCATATACATATTCAAATTTGGCTTAGTGGGGAGGATTTTTCCATTTAATCCCATAGTCAGAAGTGGACAGCGTTAAGGAGACATGGCCTGTAGGTTGGGATAACCACCTAGATATTTTGCTTCAGAAGAGCCCCACCTGATTTAAAGCACTCAGTAGTCCCATTCATGCCTCTGCTTAATTTGGCTTTATTGTTGCAACTTGCATAGTAGACAGCTGTTTAGTGTATCTTTCCCCCCATGCTGTTACAACACTATCATATGTCTCAAGTCTGCTGAAAGATTGCTCAGTAGTCATATTAATTATATTTGCTGCGAGTGTGACAGAAGTGGTACAAATACGTGAACATGTCCACTAACCAACCAGACACTAAATATAATCCTAACCCTAACCCTACTACTAAACAGCACGCAATAGTGACTATTCAACGAAATATAGTCACATGTCCTACATATCCAGAGAATATGAGACAATGTTGTTGTGCCACTTTCCAACGTCATTGTCACACTGCCTATTTGCCACCTTGTATATTTCAGTTTCCTTCGGAGTGATTCAAGAATCTTGTGTGTGAGTGTGATAACCAAGTTGATGTGTAGTTTTGACTGCTGTTGAGAATACTATGGAGTGCCAGTAAATTCTCGCATGACAGCTCGTTGTTGTAATGAACAACTAACTAAATTTTTCAGTTAAACTAATGTTTTTCAGTAGAACTATCAAGTTAACTACAAAAATTGTCAGCTGCAACAAAACTAGTTAACAATCGTCCATCACCATGTAAGAATAATTTCGTTTCATGATTTTATTCTATTTCCTATTTGTTATTTTTCACTCTTCATTATCTTATCTTCCAGTCATAGTTTACCGACTTTTTGTATGTAGGCCCAATGGTAAAGTTAAGAGACACCTAGCATTCTTGATAACAATCTACAACGTCCTAACATTGCAGACTGATTTGATTGGGGTTTAACAGCACTCAGCACAATTAGGCTATATAATGCTGTTAAAAGTTAGTTTAGTTAAAAGGTTGATATCAGTCAGATAGTTTTAAAAAAAAGTTACATTTTGGAGAATGGTTACATTCTGGGAGTCTTGTGCATCTCCTATTCAGTGCGGATGACCAGCGACATAAATAACCCCCTAATCTCTCACTGCTTTTTGTTCACAGTGCCCTAAAAGGGATGGCGCCAGCTCCTGACCCACAGTAATGGGAATGGGGATGACACTGCAGACGAGCTGCTGTTGACTGACGTCATATGGCATCTAGAAGCATACGATCACAGAACTACATCGATATTATTGTTATTATTACTGAGTGACGTCGCTTACGATTTTTTGAGAAAAAGTCAGAATATCGATTTGTTCGGGACATGTGTCTGCCTAATTTGCTGTCATTTCATGCAAATCGGTGTACTAGTAGCTATTTCAGAACGTGTTGCTCAAAAGGTCTCACCAAATTTGGAGCACAGCATATTGCATGGAACGACACAGCTTCATAAGAAGACAACAGTACATCGCATGTTTGCATTTGATTAGTTCCGGCGCAATGGAAACCCACCGACAAATTTTCGCAAAATGTCGACAACTTAAAGAAAACCAGGCGCACGCTTACAACAATTACACGCACCAACGGCAACGGCTCATCACTGCCAAATCAACGCGGAACAAACTCAGAAAAACACGAGACATGTGCAGAAAAACTTCGGCTGAATAAAATCATTTTAACGATATCACGCTAACTGTAATAAGTAAAGATGTACCTAACCACCTTAATCAGTTACTGAGCACGGAGCTCTGGCCACTAATACTAACACACCAATACGACATAGTGTGAACATGATATACTCGAATTGAAGACAGGAAAACAGTTCAATGTGATGTGGTAATACCTTAAAATTGAGAGAAAAAGGAACTACAACAATTATTACTGTCACGTAAAGACCTGTAATGTAATACCTTAGTCAAAATGGCAAATGATGTCAACATTTCAGTTTGACAGTAATGCTAATTTCCATAGTAGCAAGCTGAAATTCTAAAATGGTGAAACTTTAAAAATGCACTGCAGATATTCACCACATAAATCTGTGACAACATTCGGCAATCAGTTAACTGCGATTAAATGAAATGTTAACATAATGAAAGACCAGATTAAATGAAAGAAATGATCCAATTAATTTTGACATAAACTGTCCAAAACAATTACATCAAAATACACATAAATTGCAAGAATTCCATTAACATGGTTAGCAGTTTCTGTCACAGTGGAATGTATGTCAATGTGTAGACTTTAAATACTTAGCACAACACTTAAACTGCAAAAAACACATTAAGGAAGCAACGGACTGTTTTGGCCTCAGAATCAGGCTTGTTGTTTCAAGTTTAACAAAATATCCCAATATATCGAACAATACGCGCTCAACACCAGATTACAAGTAAATAATGCTGTGCGGGGAAAATGAGCAAAAATATTTTGATTAACTTGCACGTTTGAAATTATCATTTGATTCTTTGCACAGCAATGTGTCTTAAGTAGAGCGAATAGTATGTAATTCATGTCTCTGTACAATCAATAGTTCCCAAAAATGCACCATAACAATTTCGTGGAATCATAAAGTTACAAAATCGTTTTGGTGAAGTCTCATATGAAATTTTCACGGGTGAATGATGGCTCATAAATGTGAGAAACTGGTAATTTAACACGAAAAGTTTGCACAACCTTTTCTATTTCAAAGAAGACTTGCCTGTGTGCTCAGGCAAACCAGACTTCGGGATATTTTAAAACTTTAAGAATCCGACGAAAAATACACACACACAAATTCACGCCAGACAGCAATATCAGTTAACAGTATACGCCAAACAACTAACACGTTTAAGTCACATAAACCAGTTTTAGTGTGCCAGAACAGAAGCCGAAACCAAACAACAGCAGAAAGAATCAGAGGCGTTGTGCCACTGAGGCACGTGCCTCCCCCCCGCCAGACAGTATTGCGACTCTGGTTAATAGTTTACAGAACCGAGTGAAAAGTATCACTCTATGCACAACTATGAACGCAACAACTGCGAAAATAGTCTTTGTGACAACAGACCTTCGGCAGTCCGGCACAAAACTCAAGTATGTTACCACTCGGCAACCCAGTCCCCCAGTTTTATTTCCTGAAAAGCTCACGAAGATCGTTGCTACTAGAGGCGAGATTATTAGCCTGAAATTCACCAAATATGGTTTGGACCCACTGGGTTTGCTAAAGCGCTCCCTCAGACTCCCTAGCCACAATAAGAGTGATAACTTTTAAGGGGAGGAAATGGACAGGGGTGGAG
>Ga0056115_1000633_pt1 | contig 15785 bp, 11 predicted proteins | sample WorMetOlspDAHAB1_FD_77007 | JGI IMG/M metagenome (GOLD analysis project Ga0056115, IMG submission 77007) | Marine gutless worms symbiont microbial communities from Max Planck institute for Marine Microbiology, Germany - Olavius sp. DAHAB.1 ...
CAATCTGAATGCATAGCGTCACAAGGACTATTTCCCATTTTTTGCGTTCAAAATTACGCACAGAGTGATACTTTTAACTCGGTTCTGTAAACTATTAACCAGAGTCGCCACACCGTCTGGGGGAGCACGTGCCTCAATGGCACGACGCCACTGGATTCAGTCGCCATTAGGCACTAAGCATCTAGGCGTTAAATAGTCGACAGAAGAACAACATTTCGGTACTGTTTCCAATCAACGTTAAGTCTTTTATCGAGTATATAAATAAAACAACACACAGCAAAATGTTCGAAGACACAAATTCAAACGCAACGTGCGCACGTGACATCATCCGATCGTAGACGGGCGTCTTCCAATACGGCGATTTGGAAATCAATCTCCCACGTTTTCGGAGAATTGAAGGTTTGGTCAAAATTTCTGCTTATCTGGGAGGGGCGCAGTGTATGCCATTTAAGATGTCACACACAAAATGTGCTTTTGCTAGGTGCGATTTGCGCCAAGTTCAGTTTCAGCTGTGGTTCCGCCCAGACCACGACACGGGAGTGGCGAGCTCGCAGCGCTGTAGCAGACCCAGTGGCCGATTCAAAGGCGGTGGGGGCGCTCCACCACTGGCTCAGAATTTCTTTTCGCAGTAAACCGCCCTTTCCGGTATGAAAGACGTATAGTTCGTTGTGTGTATTTGCGATAAATGACGACATTGTTTTCCGTCTCGCCTTTTTAACATTTCTGGATCCGCCACTGATCAGACCCGTATAGCCGTGAGAAGGGGACAGTGGCTAGAAGGAAGGAAAATTGATGCAAAGGAGGGACGTATGGCAGGGATAAGGGAAGCGAAAGGGGTGAGAAGGAGGGTGAGATACGAGGAAGGAAAGTTGGCGAGGGGGCTGCTTGAAATATGGGATGAACATATTTGCGTCTACTGACAACGAACGTTCATTCAAGTGTAACATGAAGTCACTTCAAATCAACATATACGCAATCGCGAAAAAAAACACAAATTAACAAAACACAAATTAATTTGATCGGATTGTCAGCGCGTTGTCCATTGGAGTTTAAAACGTTACATTTTCGTATACAGTATATAGACACGACGGTTGTGCACATCTTGCTTTTGTGCAGCGAATTTCACGAGTTTCACATAACAACTAACTTTAACAACCAAACGTAAAACGTACAAGAATTCAAGAATCGCCGATTCAAAACCAGGAATTCTTAGTGGGGATTTTCAACTCTTCAGGAACGGGCTGTATGATGTTCGAAAATGGGCCGTGGGGCAGTGAACAGTGGGCAGGTCAGGGCCCCCGTGCCCTGGTAGCTCGGGTGCGAGCCAATTCGATGTGTGCATGTTCATGATTGACAGGTATAGTTTCCATTCATTCCTTCCAACGTTGTGTTGTGTGTTGTTTGCGCTCGAAAATTGAGAACACTGATCCCGACTCAAGAGCCCTTCCCACCCTTCAGCTTCCCCAGGTGGAGTGGGTGGCTGTATAATTAATATACCGACCGTATTCGAAAAGCTGAAGAAAAAAGATGATAAGAACCAAAAAAAATTTTTGTAGGACTTCCCCATCTAAAAGATGGTTTGGAAGTAGAATTCATAGCTTTTAAAGCGAACTGATGCAAGAGGGAGCGATGACACACATTTTAACCATAACGCAGGTTCAACAGCCTACGCACATTAATTCACCTCACAGATTAGGTCACGCATAGAATATTTAACAATTGTATATTACAGTGCTTTTTAACTCTTTAATTTGACGGAAAAATCTAATCTCATTGGCAGGCTTTAACACGACTTAATAAATACTTTTATTGATAATCTGGCAGTGGTTTGGACCAGCCTGTATGGCCCGAACAAGAGTGGCATGGATAAACAACGAACGAGTTTTCTGTGACGCGTCACTGCGGTGACTGTGCCACAACGACACTGTTGTTGAGTTCAATGTCGTCATGAACGCTGTCCACATTGCGCTCAGCAACCACATCGGAAGCACGCAACTCAATGTCCTCGTGGTGATCGTGACGATGATGACGCTGCTCCATGTTGACGCGTTCCACTGCAGCAGCTGACGACGAACACCGCATCACTTCGCGAAACGCGTCGCGAAAGTCTTTCGACATGTGATCGTAAATGAGTGGATTCACACACGAGTTGGCGTACGCGAGACAGTTCCACAGCACGCTCAGAACCAGGTAGAACGGACTGTCGGACGTGTAGCCGAAGTAGAAGACGAGCAGGTGGATGTGCAGGGGCAGCCAGAGCACAGCGAAGATCACCACCACTAAGATGAGCAGCCGACTGGCCTGGCGTTTCTTGGCTGACGTCCTCGTGTTATCGGCGACGGCGACCGTCACTGGACCACGATGACGACTGATGTAGCGCAAGATACACAGCGAGAACACAGCTATGACGCTCAGCGGAATGACGTAAGCGAACGTGAAGAAAGTGCTGAAGATGAACTTGCCAGTGTTCATCACGGCCGGCAACTCGCATTTCTCCGTTATACTGTACAAACACACCATCACACGTAACACTATCTGCGTCATCCATACTGCATGGACGCAATGTTAGCATTAGTGGCGCCGAAACGAATTTGAAAGTGGGGGGGGGGGGCACCCGTCAGACGCGAAGCGTCGGAAAACTTTTGTTTGGTCGTGTCCCTCCATTTTTTGGCTCTAAAAGTACAATTAGTCGTTTTCGTGAGCGCTTTCGTGATCGTCAGTACAGGTTAACCAGTTCCGTGTTTGCTGTTCTTCTACTCACGGTGCCCCCGTGCCCAGCCATTTGTAAAAGTGGGGGAGCACGTGCCCCCGTGTCCTATGGAGTCAGCGCCACTGTAGTTCAACAATTATCGCTGCTATTCTGAATGCAAGGAAGTAAGTACGTCGGTAAGAGGATTTCTAAAGCGCAGTTAAATGGCGGATTCACACTGCGCTTTGGTTCAACTGACCAAATAGAAATGTCTTCAGCGACTGTCTGAATCGGCCGTATGACACGTCTTGCTGTCATCATCATAAACGCATCATTCAATCAATAGTCCGTTTGTAAGTTTCAGTAGGCCTATGTTCTGCAGCAATCAACCGCTAATTAGTCAGCAAAAGGAAATGACATGACCTATGAAGAGGCCGCCGTTCGGGCCGCCATTCGCACGGGTTTCCATTTCCAGCTTCTGTACCATTCCCAAGCTCGGAGGTCCACAACCGCTAACCCTGTCCCTAGCGGTTGCAGACATTGGAGTGGTGAAAGCTGGGAATGGCAGAGTAGGCAGACCCTGGGAATGGCGACCCGGTACAAAAATAAACATGACACGTACAAAAATAAACATGACAACCGCGTGCCCATCTCATATCATGACCACGTGCACAGCTCAGACACAAGTGCCCATCACTTCCACACACACGTTGTGTGGGCATCGATTGAGCATTGAGCCTAATCTTCAGTTCCCATGGTGGCTGAAGACATAAGCAACCGATTCTCCCAGATAGAAAAACAATTTTGCTGAATGAAGATTAAGCGTGTAAGGTGTCCTGCTCGTTAATGCAGATTGATTGACAGGCTCTATTTACACCGTCTAACAGTTTAAGTCTGATGTATTTCTATGTAAGTCTGATGTTGCTCACACTGACATCGGACGCTAATGATGTGCAGTGTGCAGCCTCCGCAGCAACAGCCGCTGAGAGGAAATAGTCAATATTACCATGGCAACAGCTTAGCATCCGTGATGCAGTGCACCGTATTGGAATAAATGTACAGTACGCAATGTGAATAAAGATGAGGGACGACACTCATTGATTCTTTTTAGTATGGCCAACGTTTACATAAGCAGGCACTGGCCTATAATAGACCCTACAAAAATGACGCGTTTCCCAGAAGCAACTGGCTTCCGCAGCTGAAACTAATGTCAACAGAAAGCGGAAAGGCGTCGCCGTTATTGTATGTAGGCCTACACCCGTTTTTCAGGTTACGGTATGTTTTTTACTTAACCACGTTTCTGAATGTAATTTTCCAAGCCGCTAGCTATGCAGTTTCTGAAAATATATTGAAAAATGTAAGCCACATAAGATCTGAGCTTTGATGCTGTTTCTTTCCGGCAGTTTAGGCCTACGTAAGTTTGGTGTATTTACAAAATGTAACACGGTATGGTCGGAATAGGTTGTGCCATTACAATCATGACTATTAATATAATCAGACTCAGCAATTTCTGACCTCAGCTCCAATTTTTGGGGGTCAGCTGATCCCCTGGCCCAGCCTTCCCGAGCCCATGACCCTACCCATAACCCTACTACTAAACAGTACGCAATAGTGAGCATTCAACAAAATAAAGGAACGAGTAACACGTGTCCAGAGAAATTCATATACGAGACCGTGTTGTTGCACCGTTTAAAACTTTCCGTCGTCATTGTCACACAGCTGCATTTTAGAGACAGGCGATCTCACCCGACGTCGTAGGCTGTCCATATTGGAATGTTGACGACGACCATGACGATCCAAATGGCGGCAATGATAATGGCGACGTTGGTGGTCGTACGCAGGCGAGCAGTGCGTACGCCATGCACGACGGTCATGTAGCGCACCGCGGACACGAGCACCAGCGTGTACACTGTGACGTAGGCGGTCACGTTGATGAGGTAGTGCATCAGTTTGCAGGCGATTCGGCCGAGCTGCCAACTTTCCGTGCTGTACTCGTACGCGGTGAACGGTGGGATGACGATGACGAAGCAGAGATCAGCGAATGCGAGATTCAGCAGCAGAAGATTGGTGACGGTGCGCATCTGACGCTTCGACAGGATGACGTAGACGACGAGCGCGTTGCCAGTGATGCCAGTGACCGAGATGATGCCGAACAGCGCCGGAACGACCACTCTGAACAGCACGAAGTAGAACCACTGATCGGTGACAGAACCATCGAAGTCATCGTCGTCATTCACTGCACCGGAGACGAGGCTGCCGTTCACCATGAAGCCACTGATCCACTGATACATGAGACAGCTTACGAGTGTGTGTTCAGCGGCGAATGTTGAACTGTAAACAGTCAGCGACGCAACCTCGACTTAACCATCGCCATCGCAAGCAACACTGTGACAGGCGGGCAGGCAGTGCAGCCACAGCCGCTGTCACATCACATCGAACCCTGCGTGCAGGCGTTGCATGTGGGCGTACATACTCGCCTCGCAGCCGCAGCAGCAGCAGCAGAGCAGAGCAGCACCTCGGTCACAGCTCAAGCGACTTGCAGCTCAGCTGAGCTTACGCGAAGACAGTGCATACTGCCACGGGCCATGATACTGCTCGCATTGCTCGGCTGTTTGCATCATCTCTGCTGACAAATTGTCGCTCGATCCCATAAGTAATCATGTCAGCGCCGATATAGCCTACACGCCTAGGCTATACCGAAGTGGTGGGCTTTGCGTAGTGCTGTCTGTGGTAATAGTTGAAGCAGCGGCAGTCAATCATGCGGTTATTGGCTCAACGAAATTAAACCTATTACTTCGCATGATACTAGACTGTAGCTTTAACGCTCACGTACGCCGACAAAGGTATGTGGACGCAATGGCGTAGCTAGAAAATTTTTCTAGGGGGAAGAAAATGGATGGTTTCTGGGGGACGAAAGTCCCAAAGTCCGGGAATGGCGACAACTTCGGTAAACTGTTTTGTTGAGATTTGTGCATAGATATTCACACTACAAAATCAATCAGTAAACTTTTTTTATCCATACACGGTATCTGCCATTCAAAACGAGATAAAAAAACTCGCATTTGTACGAATTGCACAAGTGGGCCTTGAGAGTCCGGGGAGCAGTTGCTCCAAATGCTCCACGTATAGCCTAGCTATCGGCTATGCCAGTGCGTGATTGGACGACGTACATAGACAACGGCGAGGGAGCAATAACCGAGCCATACAAATACGGGAGAGTGACGACAATGGAGAGTAGTATGAATACGTGTCCATAACTACTAACCAACCAGAAACTAAATCTGTCTTCTAAACATTATGCAGTAGTAAGCAATTAACTGATTTCGTTGGTCACATGTCCTATAATTATCCATATAAGATAATGCTTTGCATCGTTTTCACCACTATCCATTGTCATTGTCATCGTCTAAAAACACGGCCTAGAGCGACAATGGGCGACAGCAACTTCTACAGTTAAATCAAATAACTTCCCGATAATGCTTAATTTCATCTGTAGGCCTAATGACTTGTAGAACATAGTTGATTTACAAACCGTCTGATTATGACGTGGGCACACTTCACGCATCTTTTACACGGTGTTATGTGCTACGAATGGTGAGATATTACTACTTCCGGTTCGCGTCCGCCATATTAAAAATTTGAGAACATGAATATCAAATGCTACACTTGCTACATTTCCCATTCTTAAACCATCTTTTATACGAAAATTTTCTTTTAAAAAATTATTTGATTTCTATATTTTCTCTCTTCCTCTGGTTTCTTATCACGATTTTACCATATACTCAATACATACATGTACATTTTATCAGTATTGCAAGGCCTTGAATAAGCACCCCCGCAACATGTAAAGTAAAGTAAAGTAAAGTCAAACTATTTTATAGTGCGCCCGAAAGTTGACCAGAGAACTGGCCTACTTAGTCTGCCGCACTTATGAAATTTCCGCCGTACTCACGCTCACCACATTTGTATATATTCAGATCTGTTTCCAGTCTGGCATGTTGCAAATGAAATCGAGAAGCCCCAAGTTTCCATTAATTCCGACAATTCGTCAACTTATTACAAAAATGCAACGGGAAATGGACATTTGCAACCGGAAATAGAAAGTAACGAGTATTCGAGTTGTAAAAAATTACTCACGTAGTTTAGTACTCGAGTAGTACTTGAGTACACGCGGCAGCCTCTACTGACGACCTGACAAATTAGGTCACATAGAATACTTACTAAAAACTTATTCTATTGTGCTCATTGTATGCTAAAAATCTACCATCACTGGTGGTTTTTCATGATGATTCTTAATTACGGCTTACTTTTTTGGGCCACCCTGTAAGCACAACTAGTAACATGTAGTTGTAGTGGTAAGAAAACGATGTTGGCGCGTAGCGATGCGTTAGGCCTATAGTTTCTTGTTAAATATTGAGGCTGCATAGTAGTTTGTCACGCGAGCAAGCAGTTCGCATCGACAAAAAATGCAGGATGTGTTGCAATCGCCGGTACAGCAACCTGATAGTTTATGTCATCTGCGGTCAAGTCGCATCGCGTGCGCAGTTGTCCAGCGCGTTGTGTGACTGATTGGTGGTCAGTGGTCAGTGAACTGGTCATTGTGTCCAGTTGTTTCGACGCGCAGTCCGACACACAACCACCAACGTCCAGATAGCTACGGCCCATTCACTCTGCGGCGGCGGCAGCGTCGTCGGTGGCATCCGCTCTTCCGATATTTCCCAGACGACTGAGCAACAGCATCCAGCTGTCAGTTGTAACTTGTATGGCGCCAGCCTCAACAGCGAGCGCTATAGTAGCATCAGCTGATCAAGTTTATGCGCCTCTCAAGAGCGGCAACGAACGGACGTCCTGATAACTGCGATCTCGAGAGGACAGCGTTGCGTCGTCTGGCGTCAAATCAAATGCATCTGCGGCCCATGCAGTCAGACTGAATAGATCGCGTTGACAGAATGAATGCAGGCAGACAGCCGATCCGCATCTGAATGTCTGATGCTGCATACGACTCCAAGGACGACGACGTAACCATCAGAAAAATGCGATCGTTTCAAGCAGTGGTCGTTTCGTACAACGGGAACAATGGGAACGCTGGCGAGCCAAGCGGAAATTGGTGTCTGGGTCTGCGTATTTCAACTGCATTTATTCCAAGCACCGGATACTTCTTCGGGGATCTCGGGCTATCACCATCGGAAAAATTTTGAGATTGTATAGACTATGCAAATTCCTGAATCTAGTCCATGTTTGGACGGTAAATGGTTCGCATGTTCATAATGCGTTCTTAAAACACTTAAACGGCGTTCCCATGCGTTCCAGCAGCTTTTCAACTATGGGAACGGTTTTAATTTTACGACAAGAGGATTACTGGGTTTGGGAGATATAATGTAAATTGTAAACCCATTTCTAAACAAACGCCTCACTCTTCTGAAAATGGTAATACAGTCGTTTAACATACAGATACCGTGTCAGTGTCCAGTCAGTCGTCCATATGACTGCATGATATGCCTGTCAACGAGACAAATAGGCCTAAGGCGCAGTAATACAGGGTGTCATACAACTGCAGCCGCTTGCACAGTAAACCTCCATTCATTTATTTGGCTTCGTAATCAACTGAGAGCTGTGCGACGCAAACTGCTGCTGTCACTGATTGACAGACGGCATTGTATTTCAGCGAACACGATTACTTAGGCCTACTGTTATTCACTGTAGTCCATGCAAAGCTACGAACAATACGAAAAAATGATGCGCGTCTAATCCAGGGGCGGAGACTTAGGGGGCAGCGGGGATCGCCCCCTCAAATATTTAGGTGGAAGAGACGGAGGTGCTTTTATCCCAAGTAGGCCTATTTAGAAAATGTCATAGCACAATGCCACACTGCCACAGTAAAACAGATTGAGAAAGAGAGAAATGAAAGACGCGACACCAGTGAAGCCTAATAGAACTATTTATTATTATGCAGGCACATGCTATATGACACTGTCTTTTGATTAACCTAAACCTAGCATGTTTGGTTTTAACTACGAAGACTGACGAAATGTATGACTAGCTTTATTTGGTCTTTATTTGGTTTATCCATCAATCAACCAATCAATCAAATCAATAGATCAGTTTACCGTCCAACTGGCTGAACAGAATTCAAATCAAAGACCTAACAAAACATGTAAAAGGTTCGTTTCCAGACTGGGTTATTCCGTTATTTGTAATTATAAATGACGGCTGTAATGATACAAATGACTGTCCCGCTCTGGAAGTGAATGCTCAATGCTGTTATCAGGCAGCTAACCAAAAACTGCCCGGATAAATATTGAAATCCACAAAATCCACTTTATGTATAGGCCTACACGAAATCCACTGGTGAAATATTGAAATTCACATAGAAAATGAAGTCGAAATCCATTTTCCATACGAAATCCAAACGGGGGTTGGACCTGATGGGAAACAAGAGGCCCCCTAGAAACGCTGGTCAAAACGCTGGGGGAAGAAAGCTTTGGGGTTGAGTTTCGACCCCCCTGTGCACTCTGCACGTGCGCATTTTATTATCGTTTCCACCATGTTTGGTTTACTTTCACAGAGGGATCAGATGGGGAGGTTTGGGGGATTGAGTGGAAAATTTTTTTCAGGTTCGCTAACGCTCGACATGACCCCCATACACTAAAGATTGAATTTTTACGCTGCCTTAATTTGTACTTGGATTCCATATTTCTGTGGTGGATTTCGATATTCAGCATGGATTTCGACTTCAAATTCAACGTGAAGTTCATGTATATCCTGTGGATTTCGTGAAAATCGATAATTAGCCGGATCCAGCAAAAATAGTCCCGAGTCAGGCGTTAAAGGGTAAAATATAGGCCTATGGTACCGTATACAGTGTAGGCCTAAATAGACACTAACACTGAGCCAACACTTAGTTATAAGAGAGAGTCCCCCACCGTCCCCAAATTTCGCATTTTGGCGGGACGGCAAAAAAATTTCGGGGCTGACGCGCCGACCCTGTCCCCCCAGAATTTGCACCATTTAAGTCTCCGTCCACGTCAAAATCAACAGTGAAATAATTTAAATAAGTGCAAAATGCAAATAACAACATACATTGAGCAGATGTTGTTTTACAAAAAGACAGCACAGAATCCTGCATTATATGGTACACAATAGGCCACGTAACCTTAAGTAAAATAGTAAACAAAGTGAAAAAGTTAAATTTACAAAAAACCAAACCGAATTCGTGATGTATACGATATGTTTGAGATAAGTGCACGGCGTTTACGCAGCACAAGATCACTATTGTGATGACAGCGGAACTTTGAGACTGCAGTTTCGTGGAATAATATTGCCGATTCCGTTGACGCCAATAAGGTGCAAGAAGTCGTCGCCACTTTTCACAACGTCAGATGAATTGTTTTCACACCGAACCCCGTTGCAACAGCAAAGCAACTCAAGACATTTTGTCCAGTTTTATTGCGACAGACATAGTCACAAAGTGACAGCTGGAAATCTCTATCTGAAGCCTATGTTAACTGTAAAAATATGAAAATATTTTCAAAAAGTAACTTGATATGTAATAGGACCAGAAACTGTATGATATGTATGTCACAGTATGTGTGTCAGTAGTAGCTCACGAAACGGCTCACGGCTTTCGCTGTGTACAGTCTATATACGTGCATAACTGTCTTCGGTATTGGAAGATTCGGTGAATCGCCATTAACACCGTTAGTCCGACTGTGAACTGACAAGAAATACGGCGACAGCGTCGACACGTGACCGACGTACAGCGAGCCGTATGTTCAAGCGCAAGTGTTTGACACAACTGCTGCTGCTCGCCATGACGTCACACTTGCGTCGGTGACGTGCAACAGACGTCATCCGAGACATTTATCACGTGGGCAGGCACAGCCAACTGCACACAATCGCACAATGTCAGCGGATAAAAATAAGCAAAAAAAAATCTTTCGCACACGTCGGAAACCAGAGTATTAGTTAATGATCTTCACCGGTGGGGCAAAATATCAACAGTGTCAACTTTGTTGTGATCTAAATAATATGTTTTACGTGTTTTATGTGTATTCTGCATTCCGCGTTGTGTCCCCAATTGTTATATTAACTGCGGTAACAAATCACTTTAGTTTACACAGCTGTAAATGCTCCGCTCGAGCCTAGCCAGTCTTGCTCACTGTATTCATTTACGTGTTTATTTGTATTGCGTATGTTTTTGAGCAAATAACACGATGATGATGATTATTATTATTATTATATTATGAACCAGATTCAGGGGCGACAGACAAATACTAACCGGGATACCTTAGTGTCAACAGCTTTGTGTGCAACTGGATGGTGTGACAATTGTGGCCACCAGTTTGTGTAAAAAAAATCCCGGATAGGCAATGTTACGTCATACGTATTCAAACTCCTGCAATAAATAGACCTCAGCCAGTCAAGCATTAATAATATATGAATGACAGCATCGCAGCGCAATATAGGTGGCCGACCTAACACACAAAGACATAACACGACGACCGACCGAGCCACACTGGGTTGCTGTGTCGTCAGCCCAGCCTTGGCCCAACAATAAGATTTGCGTCTATATTCTGCCCATAAAATGATGCCACGTAATGTGTGTGCATCTACAGGGTGCGGCAAAATATCGTATACCCCTAAAATTTTGCTGCAGTTTTATCAGCAATCGCTTGGAATTTCAAAGCAAAATTTTACCCACATGTCTGGTCATAGTCGTGTAGTCATTTGTGAAGGTAACTGTGATAGAGCTGTAACATTTTCCCAGACATAATCAAATGGGTTCATGTCTGGTGAATGTAAAAGCCACATTTATTTAGCAACGAAATCCAAACAGCTGTTTCTCAGCCAGTTTTGCGCGCGATTGTCACGTACGGTTTTTGTGTGTTTTAAGCACACGAAAAGCAGTAGGTGGCATCACTGTAATGCTATGACTTTTTAAAAACGTGTAAGCTAACTGAATGATAATAATACTTATATCTGCACACAAGATGACTAAATACGGCAATAAAATGTCGCTTTTAAAATTCCAAGAGATTGCCGCGAAAACTGCGAAAAATCGTAGTGGTAAACTTTTATTGCCACACCGTGTACACGCAGTGACCACATCGGCATATTGTGAGAACGTGTTTAGACATTAGAGTTCCAATACAAGCTTCCGTTGTCGCGTCGTCGGCCTGCATATTTCATTTCCTCTGGTCCTTTGAAAGTTCAGTTCGTCGACGCTGAATACCACGGCGCAATCGCTGCTACTTTAAGATGTTTGCCGTAAAAGTTGAACGAGATTCGCAGTGACTCAAACTGCTCGCAATCTGTGTCGCTCAATGATTGCAGTTAAAATGTTAAAATAAATTTAATTAATTAATTAAAAATTTTGACCGCATTACAAAATCCATTCGGTTACTCAGATGCTGCTGTTGCAATCTTCGAATATGCGAAGACACAAAAAATGGAATCACTGACTGTTGCTTGTTTCGTTCAGTTTAGTTGATGTAAATCCATTAACGAATGATCACGACAGTCAGTAATGATGAAAAAGAAATTCCTGTGTATTACAATTTGCGTCCCGTTACTTTCTAGCTCCTACTGATGAATAGTGCGATTAAAATTTTAAATCGACGTGCATCACTAATTATTGCAATCGTCAGCATCAAAGTGAAGCAACTGATCTTTAAACCGATGCGCGTTGTTTTCAGTTTCAGTCACAGCCGTAAGGGGTTACTGAGTAAAGTTTAACGCCCCATCCGACACAATACAGGTAATTTCGGAGGCGGATTAACATGCCACTAAAACAAATACATACGGGTAAAGAAGCTCTTAATGGCTTAGTCAAACCACATCCTATTTTATTTTTAAAGTTTTATCTGCTTGACGCAATAACGTACTTACCCTGGTAATAAATTCCAAATTAGATTATCTGATAAAATAGAGAAATTAAACTGGTCCGTTATGAAATTCGACATTTAGCAGATCGCAGTACGAAACAATGTTGAGTCTACTTCAGCATGGCACGGCAGACTGGCGCATGCAAAAGCAATTTGCCGATATTCCGAGCAGCACAAATCATTCATTTTCGACAGCTTCACATTGCCCGCAATGCTGCAAAGTGATTGAGTGAGTGAGCAGGGTTTAACGTTCCACCAGGTACATATAAAGGTAATTTTGGGGATGAAAAGCTGCAGGGACTAGCCCGCCGGCAGTTTCTATCATGCCAATTCTCCCTCAGCTATACCACTTCTTGTCCTCAGTCTCTTATCATTAAGCGCCAGCCTATTAGGTGCTATGGTAAGAGGTGCTGCCACGAGCAATAGAGGGCAACGATCTCTTGATTTCTCGTTCAGACGAAGACGCAAGACCACAGTAGAAGTCTGTTGATCGTGAGAATGATTCATAAGCCACCTGCACCACGTTGACGAGATGATGTGCCTGTTTACCACCCAGCTCATGCTGTTCAAATTACTGTATACTGCTTGGCGACATGCAGTGGCTGACGACGGATAATCACCATCATCAAAGGCAATCGAGTCGCACAACAAAACCCGAATTTGTAAACTGAAAATTCTTCGACGCGGAATTCGCTGGCAACGCGTGATAAAAGCATCGCCATCTTCACTCTGAAGCACTAACATCCAAGCACCCGAGACACGTGGCCACATCAGACCCTGCCACTGCCAGTGACAACATATATCGCCGTGAAGTCACGCCACGGAGTTGAAAGCGGTCAGCAGGACTACCACGAAAGATTCGCAGATTCAAACCACATAGACTAAAAAAGGACCTTCGACCTTCGAACACTGGCCTGTACTGCGGCTTGTGATGTTCACATCACCGAGAGATGTGGCGGCAGATAAAAAACGAAAATAACTACAATACTACAATGCAGAGTGCGAGTCTAGCGCCAATGATGATGGTGCTCATCAATTATCTGCGCGCAGTGAAAAACAACCAGCACCAAATCGATCACGATGTCAGTTGTGGCAATCGACCCACCTGAGGCTGATAGTGATATGTACTGAGATGCAATGCTTCATCGTCCTGCTTTGACACCGTCTTGGTCACACTTCCAGCCTTCATCAGCTCATAGAACATCCTCTACAACGCATCACACATCATTCACATTCCATATAAGAGACAACAGTCAGTGCGTCAGTGATCGTTTTCGTATACAAAAGAAAGATTTCTTAATTTTCGCAACTATAGATATGTGTTGTGCAAATTCCTGTTGTAGGTGCAGGAATGTTTTTCTGGTAGAGTTTCTCTGGCATTATTACAAGTGTTACGTGTTTACAACCATCTACATTTTCAAAAAAAGGCTAATGTTATTTTTTGAAATTGTGACGGTATAAACTTTTAACTCGCCTGTTTAATCATATGTAAAAGTGGGCATGATGCCATGTTCACTTAATGCAATATACATATATTAGTGGTTGCATCACGAACATGCATACGTTTGTATAATGCATAAATTAGAAAATCGGTCCATTAACATTAACATCGACAGCACAACAGTTGATGTCTACACCATTTATTGGAACACGTGGCATGCGAATTGCATTGGATTATCAAGGAGTTGGGAGAGTGAAGGATTTACCCGACAGTGAAATTCCCTACAAACGAGTGGGAAGCCTAAGCCTAAAGCCAGTCGAGGGGGAATTCCCAGCTTCCCATTCAAAACACCTGACTCTCAACAAATATGTTAACACTTTCAGGCGATGAACACTTTCAGGCCCCTACAGTTTTTTGCAGCTTTCTCACTAACTGCTTGGAATTTAATGAGAAATTTTACACACATAGTTAGGCATCCTATGCGCACGCAACAGTGTTGTCAGCATATAATTAGTTTACAGCGTTTCCAAGTTATCGTCACTACAGTGCAGTGGTGAAGGCATCATCACAATGAATTTCTGAAAAGACCCTCGTCTTTCGATGAAGCTCTCTGAGCAAAGTTCACAGCAAAAGCAAGTGAGAGCGAACAGCGTGGCGCCAAAAAAAGACCACCATGTAAGGCAACGAAGCAAGAAGAGCAAGTGCTACAATAGACACCCGATGTTGCTTGGAGGTGCGACGTGTTCTGTAGGCAAACTCGAGCATTGCAAAGACGAGTGCGACACACAGTCCACCAATCAGAATGTAGAACACGCCAGCCACATTGCTTAGTGTCAGTGCACGCTGTGATGAACCGCCGCCGCCGCCGCCAGTCTAAAACATAGCAACATATGCAACACAGCAACATTTGCCACGCAAACACGCATTGCACTTCTTGCAAGAAATCGCAAACAACAAAATGGCAGTTCAGTAACGTCTCTGAAAAAAGATTACGTTCAACACACATACGTTCTAAAGTTCACAAATAACACCATAGACAATACTGCAAACGTGATTATTCTCGAGCACCAAGAACACTTTGATACAGTAGTAATGTCAGAAGCAGCAGATGTCCATAGAGACCTTTCCGTCGTCGACTGAACACTCTCCCTTGTCGTACCACCATTTGCTGTGCAGCTTCTGCAACTCAGCAGACTCCACCAGATGTAGCACGGCAAAGTTGATCGCTTCTCTACAATAGCAGCAATATAGATGCACAGTCAACGACATGATTTGGTGTCACACTAAGGCAAAGGCAAAGGCATAAACTGCATACCGCAGCTGCAGTAGCGCTGTTAATGTCACAGATAGAGCGGGCGTACAGACTACAGGCCGTGGGCTAAGCCTGCGTCCACAGACTGAACTACGACCAACCAGTCATATGCAGCCCTGGTCTGCCGTTTAATGGTCTCCACCCACGTAATCTATGTAATTACATTGATTACTACTCATTTACCGACCCCACAGGGATGGAAGGCTGAGTTAGCCTGGTTGGTTGACCCATAGTGGACACTTTACCCACGAAGTGGTCACATGTCAACCATAGATCAGACATAGATCAGGGAAAGTCCGCCAGCAAAAGACCAACGTCCTAACCACTGTGCCACGCTGCCAACAACACTAAGTAATATAGAAAAATTATTTGCAGAGAGCAGCCCGGGAGTGGTCTTGTTCACATGACGACAGGTACAGTACGCTGGATGCTCTAACTGGTGCCAGTGTGACACTAGCC
>Ga0056115_1000636_pt1 | contig 15738 bp, 13 predicted proteins | sample WorMetOlspDAHAB1_FD_77007 | JGI IMG/M metagenome (GOLD analysis project Ga0056115, IMG submission 77007) | Marine gutless worms symbiont microbial communities from Max Planck institute for Marine Microbiology, Germany - Olavius sp. DAHAB.1 ...
ACAGCAATTCCATATTTCTTGCCATTCTTTACGCATAAGTAGTTTGGCGCGTGGGAGGAAGTCCATGGCTGATACCTTGACAGGAGATATAGGAAGTGACAGGGCAGCTTTTGCTACCCTATCGACTCGAGCCGACACGGGTCGCAGCCGACGGCAAAGAGACCGCCTCAGATAGAGGATTGAACACCGTTGGTACCTGCAACGGTGACTAGAGCCTACATTTGCCGACTGGTGTGCCAAGAATCGACAGATGTTCCGCAAGCGGAATGAAATCGATTCCACCAGTCGTTACCACTCCCTGCCTCGTGGAGGCTGTAGGTTAGGTTTTGGGGGCGGTAAAATAGTTCTACTATACACAATAAACCCATAGTTACCAGTCTGTTCTTTTCTGCGGGTTTTTCATCTTATGTTATTGTGTGTGTAAGTAGTGTACTTAACTCACTAACTTAGTCACTACCAAACCCTGATTAGAAAACAACCCCTTTGGCAGTTGGTGACATTAAATCCTACGTACAGCATTCTCATTACCTTCATTTCGGCTAGGCGTAGTAAGATCATGTGGCCACAGACCACCACATCGTGACATTAGACATGGAGATTGGACTGTAACGTAGAATATGCATGTTGAAAGCTATTTTATGCGTGGCTCGAACGAGATTCAACTGATGTTATTTGCTAATAGGCTGCTACTAACGACCAGGACAACATTTGACGTTTATTTTTGCGAGAGAAAAATACTAGCTTGTTCGTTGACGTGCAGATATGTCTTTTCGTGCAATGACTGGATTAAAGTTCGTCGCGACATGTCGAAACGTTACGCCAAAGCACTCAAGTTGGACAGCGTCGAAGAGAGCCATCTCACAGCTGTTGCCAGTACGCACGCTCTCTGCAGCTATATAATTGAGTCCTTTCCAACTGACACTGATAGGTCTATCGCATACGGTTTATATTTTGTAAGGTGTGGGATTGTCTCGCCGCAGAGACACGCTCACAAACACAATGCAACAACTCCAGGCGCAAACTTTTGTAGTGCACACATTTCCGCAGCGACCTACTGTGACTTTTATCCCACGTTATAGGTGTCATACGAATTATTTCATGCTGATGCTCAATACAGCGGTTTTAGGCCGTGACCGGGGGATCGAGGAAGGAACAGCCCCAAGTTTTGTGGCACCAACATGTGAATGGCTTCATCCTGAAAGTTAAGTCATAAAATCCGTACAGCGATTTAGCATAATATTTTGCTTCAGCTTCTGGCCGGGTATCGGCCCCCTTTAGAAAATTATTGGATCCGCTAACGGACTTCACTGGAGCACCAGGGCCGGACCCCTGTATTTCTACGCTATAACCGCCCGCCCACTGATGATGGTGATGACGAAAGGGTGTGTGACTGCGTGAAACGCGCAGGACTCGGCAGCGTAAAGTACAGCGTCGTGGTGCAGACCGGCAACGAGTTTCGATGCGGCACAAACGCCAACGTCTTCATAACGATCTACGGAACGAAAGGCGACTCTGGCAAACGGCCGTTGACCGGATCGGGCCGCAGCTCTTTTGACCGCAATCAGAACAGCAGCTTCGAACTGGAGGCTGTTGACCTCGGTATGATGACGACTCAGTGCCATACACGATGCGTTATGAAGCCATTTTCTCTCTAACAACAACTCAGAATTTTCATTCCAGTCATTCATTTATTCGTAACACAATTGCAAAAAATACGCCCTCCAATAGCTATATAAAGCCTAGACTAAAGTCAACGCAAGTGAGTAGGGCCAAAATTGTAAGACACTGCCAAATTATCAATAAATCACATTAAGTCGTATTAAAGCCTGCCAATGAAATTAGAATTGTTTGTCAACTTAAGGTGTCAGACAAGTACCATATAATATTACCACTTGGCACTAAATATTCTATGGGTGACGTACCTCTTACGTCAGTTATTGTTCGTAAGCCGTGTTTGTGTGATATATAGGCCTAGGTCATATAACGGAAATGATGTAAGCGTTTCTCTATTGCATCATTTCGTTATATTAAACTATGATTTACATTCATAAATCATCTTTTGAATGAAATTTCATATGAAATTTGTTTTATATCCATCTATTCTTCTTTTCGGGTTTTTAATTACGATTTTATCATATACGTAGAGAAGCTTGAAACACGTTGATGACATCACAAATTAGTTCATGCAAAGAATATTTAATGCTAGCTGATAATGTGCTGGTGTTTCTTTTACACTCAAATCTGATCTTGAAAATCTAGCTTTATTGATGGGTTTTCAATACCATTTAATGATACTGGCTGACTCTTTATTGGGCCACCCTGTATATTTTCTTAATGCGCCACGTCGCCACCTAGCCTAACATTGCGTTAACACTCGTTTTCTATGCACGTTTCGTGTTTGCCCAATGCCCACATGATGAGGTTTTGATCTCCACGTGAAAAAGTTTTGTGACAAGCGCAAAACCTCACGATTTGACGTGTGTTTGCTGTTACTATGATTTCAACGGTGTTTCTTTTTGCAACGAGGCTTAGAGACACTTTTAAGCTATATTATGCACATGTATCATAAAATATAGTGTCCAAAAAGCGAACATACTTTTTTCCTTATTCTGACAACTAGGCCTATACAGGCTACGTAGTCCTACACCTATCGTGAAAAGAGGCCTACGTTAATTAAGTAGGGCTAATTATGACCATTATACAGGGTGGCCCAAATAACTGGCACACTGTTTTGTACGCCTTAACTTCATCAAAGACTGACCGATTTCAAACTTATTTCACTTTCAGAATCAGGAGAACATTTGTAATAATACTATCACAAAAGATCCCACCACACCTCGTGTGTCGCTACACTATACCTTGTGAAATGTCGGCGTCTTACAAGCAACAATTGAAAACAAGACTTCTGTAACAACACATTTTTAGACAGCAAGGTGGACACATTGAACATTTGATGTACAAACTGTAGGATGCGACAGTTACTTTAGATAATAACTGAGACAATAAACACGTGGTTTTCTGTTGTTAATTTTTTTTAATGTGTTGTTACAGAAATGTCTTGTTTTCAATTGTCGCTTTACACTGACATTTCAGAAAGTAGTGTAGCGACACACTTGAGGTGTGGTGGGATCTTAGTGACAGTATTATTTGAAATGCTCTCCTGATTCAGAAAGTGAAAAAAGTTGCAAATCGGTCAATATTTGATGAAGTTAAGGCGTATGAAGTTAAGGCATACAAAAGTGTGCCAGTCTTTTGGGCCACCCTGTATAGGCCGGCGTCATAATCGAATGTGTTTGTGATTGGCTTTTCAGGTGACATCACAAAAATCAAGGTTGAGCACGACAATTCCGGCGTAAGTCCTGGCTGGCTTCTTGAACGAGTCGAAATCACCAACATGGCCAGCAACCACAAGTGGACCTTCCCCTGCAGCGCTTGGCTCGACAAACGAAAGGGAGACGGAGAAACTGTTAAGGAGTTATATCCCAGGGAGTGACGTTGCTTTCTGTAGATCATTCTGCATTATTTCTATATTCCAGTGTGCCACAAAGAGAAGCGTTTCTGTCGCTTGAACAGCACGGTTACAATTTTTGCTAAGCTTTTTTTGTCTCATTCGTTAGCTCATATTTCGTGCAGACTGTTTTGTGGTGTAAAACATGTTACTGAAACTATACACAGCTGTTATTGTTGTTACTAGGCCCTTGCTAGTCATTGTTATAACTGTAAACAGCGTTTTGCGATTGTACGTGGACGGAGTTGCAAAAATAGGCTACGGTACGCTGCATAGCCTATCTCAATAGCCAAACCAGTATTGTCTGCAACTACAGGGTGGCCCAAAAAAGTAAGCCACTATATCAAGAACCGTCAATAAATCGTATTAAAAACCGCCAGTGCGGCTACATTTCTCATCAGTTTTGAGTACAAAATGAGCACAAGGCGGAGGGTGTTATAAGTTTGTGTTAAATATTCTGTGTGTGACCTAATCTTGTGACGTCATCGGTTGCTGTGTTTGAAGCTGCGACGTGTTTAAAATCAATGTATATGTCAAAATCGTGATTGAAAACCAGAAAAAGGAGAAAATATGGAAATCAAAGACATTTTTGCATAAATCTCCATCTAATAGATGGTTTACGAATATGGAATTCACAGCTTGCTGAATCGAGCTGATGCCAGAGGGAGCGCTGACATCATTTACTGCATGTGACGCATATCGACACTGTGGGTGAGGCATAGTTATTGACGTCAAAAAGTAGGTCACGCAGAGAATATTTAATACCGACGGATAATATTAGGCCTACAGTGCTTGAACATTTCTTCAATTTGACGAAGAAATCTAGACTAATACGATTTAGCACAATTTTTTGATAATTTGGCAGTGGCTTACTTTTTTGGGCCACCCTGTATATTGTCGTGTATTTATAATTATTCTGCTGAAAGTTCTCTGTAGGTAACATTATGATTTTGGAGTTACTTGCTGCTAAATTTTATTATGCTGACGTGCCTGTTTTTACTATATCTGCTGACACTATGACTTTGCCAGTGATTTTTTTATTCGCATTTAGGCCTACTGCTTTCCTTTTTTGTGTACTATTGTGGCCTAGAGATAGTGCCTGTGCCTCGTTAGTTAAGATATACTGGAACTGCCGAAGAAAATGTGCCTTCCTGTAGCCTTTTTATACACGATGGGTAAAGTAATCGTCGTACGAGAGATGTGAGATTTGTCATTGCTATAACGTTATCTTTTTCTATGTCAGTTTGTAGAAATGGTCTATGCTCTTCAAGTCGGATTAACGTACGCATGACCTAATTAGCCGACTTGACAAAATATCGTTTTTCGTCATAATAATCGCTTTATTGTTACCTGATAAAATCGTTATTTGTAGTCTGTGATACTAACCACTGCAACGCAGCACACGTTGCAAGCATAATTTGTTACCCATTGTTTGCTCTTTGTCTGGGGCCTTTCCGTATTCGTTACGCTCTGCACTGCGTCCCTCATTGGTCTGAAACTCGAAAACGGAATAAAATGTAAGTTAGCATCGGGATACCTCGAGATTAGTGTAACGATAGGACTACAGTGTACTACTGTAATTGGTTGAAGATAGTGTTAGTGCTGAAGGTCACAGCCCCAGAGGTAAACAGCCATTGTCGGTGTGCGTATTCCGGCCGCGTGAGAACGAAATTAAAAGTTCAAACTTGCTGTACAGTAGGCATAGCCTACATGTAAAATGAAAAAAAATGCCAACCATTTTAGGGTGTAGAACTCGAGGTCAGTGGGCTGCACTACACAGTCTGTGCTCAACTTGAAATAAAAGCTTGCAAGTGGAGAATGAATAGAATTCATGGTGTAAATCTCTTTTCATTCCCCAAGGAAAATGTCTACTGAACGTAATCCGAGGTAGTACACCGTACTGTACGTACACGTGACAACCCGCCTAAAACTCAGGAAGCCAGAACCGGGCCAGTCAGCAAACCGATTAACCGTAATTCTCTACGTTTAAATCCCATGGCCTAATTCTGCCGGAAAGGCCCCACAATATCGAATTCAGCAAAGCCACGGCGTCTAACTGTTGTATCTATTTTACAATATTATTAAGTTTTGTAGCATTCCATTTTATATTCGCTACGCAGTTTACCATAATTGTTGTAAGGGTTAGTTAAAGCACATGTAGGCTATATGACAGACTGCCAGTACTAATCTATTATTACTATTATTATTACAGTTATTAAGCGTGATGTCGTGAACAGTTACAAGATAAAAGCAACAACATAATTTTACAATTTTGCATTTCTTTTCATTTCCTCTCGTGAAGTTTATTTGCAAGAAATGCACAGAGCCTACTAGACAAAACACAAGTTAATAAGAACAAACATGTAGGGTTGCCAAAAACTCAGCCACTAAGAAGAATCATCATTAAGACTAAATCACAATTAAAAACCGTCAGCGTGGCTTGATTTTTAATCAATTTTTAATAAAAAAATTAGCACAAGAATATTATAAGTTGGTATTAATATACTATGTGTGATCTAATTTATGACGTAATCAATTGCTGTCTTCGAAACCGCGACATGGGAAATCGATGTATATGATAAAATAATTATTAAAAACCAGAATGACAAAAATATGGAAATGAACGAAATTTAAATCTCCATCTAGAAGATGGTTTAGGAATGGAAGTCACAGCTTGCTAAGGCGAACTGATACCAGAGGGAGCGCTGACATCATTTACCTTATATGTGACACATCGCTACTTTGGAGACAGGCATAGTTAATGACGTCACAAAGTAGGCCACGCACAGAATATTTAATACTAATGGATGATAATATAGTGCTTGATACTTTAATATGACGAATAAATCTAATCTTACTGGCAGGCTTTAATGCGATTTTTTGATAATTTACTAGTGGCTTACTTTTTGGGCCACCCTGTATACCGGAACAAGAGTAATGCATGTAAACCACTACCATAAATTCCACAACAAACACAACCCGACATTTACAATTATCAGAATGTACAATTATTACAATTACACATTGCCAAAACGGTGAAAAAAATCCGACTTCAGCAGTGCAGACTACATGGCAAAATGCAAACTCCATCTAGAAATGCAGGTGTGTCGTGAACAAAAATAGGGCAGTTTAGCTGCGATATACATTTCTATAGGCTTGGGCAATGAAAAGCGACGATGAAGCGCGTTTAAACCGAAATCTATTAAGGTTACATTAAAAATACTAGTATCTTACGTGGCGTAAGCCATAAAGTGCGAAAAACTTCACGAAATTATGCACTATTAAAATGTCAAGCCCAAACTCCATCTAGATGATTTGTTGGATACATGTTGTAGACAAATCCGTAAGTGATCATGAGCATCAACAGATGTCTACGATATGTCTTTGCGACATGTCTCAGATGCTAGATGGAGTTGGCCTTTGACTGCACCAGTATACGCAAGCACAGCACCAGTAACAGTTGCCTCCTGAACGCGTGTGTGATATCACAACAGTCCGACAACTGCAGCGTAGCCTACAAGGTTTTCAGAACAACAATTAAACACACTGAATACAACATGCTGCAAACAAAACAACTTATATTGAGCGAGTGAGTGAGTGAGTAGTTGCTTAACGGCACATCAGCACAATTAAATCAGCACAGTTAAGGCTATTTAGTGCCATCATGAGTTTGAAGATCTTAGAAATGTGTCGAAATAATAATAAAATATATTATTAAAATAAAGGCCTATAGCCAATATTAAAACAAGCAATAAATCGTGTGGGCACTAATAGCGGTCTACCGATTTACCAGTTAAAATGTTTGTTTACACCTGATAGACGGCTGCTGATTTGACATCTGCACCCCTGACAGGCACGTTTACAACTCATTACAAGATTTTTCATGCACTGGTACACCGTTGATCCAGTGTCCCTCAAACGGTTTTTGTGCCTCTACCACAGTTTCACCAAATTATGAAAAAATGGCACGTTATTATTTCCTGCAAGAAAACGGACAGCAGCAGGTCCTATGAAAGGTGCATGATGGGAAGTCTTGGCCTTGGCCTTGACAGATGAACGCAAACATGAACGACAACTCATCCATTAAATGGACTGCATTAATTCGGCAACTTTCGATTCAACTGAGAGCAACCTAAAAAGTATCTGCCAGAAGAAATTTGCGACTCTGCAACCGCCGTTTGAGCGGGTGCTGTGTGCACCAGCTAGTTTGGCACCGGTCGAACTCGCTTTTTTCGCAGAGTGGTCTGCTTATCAGACCACATCGTGCTAGGATGACTGACGAATTGCTGCAGGCATTAGTTTTATGTAAGTGCAATAGTCACTTGGCTTGACTATATAAGCCGTGACATCTTTTACTTCGCAGTTTTTGTCTCAGTTTAGTTTGATTTGATACTGTCGTGACTGGTGAATCACTGTTTTGTTTGTCTGCGTCGCTGCGATGAAACAGTGTTGACGACGATGATGGTGTTGCGCATGTTGGCCTTGGCCTCGAGACTGCTGGCCTTATTCCCATCGCTGGAAAGGTGCACCAACTGGAACGATTGCGGCAGTCAGCAACAGCGGTTGGACTGACGATGAACTTTTCCTCCAGTGGTTGAAACACTCCTCATACGAAGTGCACAAAAACTAATCCATAGCTCATACTAGATGGACACCATAGCCACAAAACACTGGCCTCTGTTGGATTTTCTCGCGAAAATGGTACAACTCCCATAGCTGACCATAGCACTCGTAAGATGAAACCTTTGGACAGAACCTCTTTCAAGACCATTAAGAGCAACTACAGCAACTACAACCGAGCCGTAAGGGCCAGCGCAGACCACTCCCGAGGCATGAAGAGGAAAGGGCCCGAAGTGGCAGCGAGTGAAATAAAGGGCCTACATAATTATGTGAGTGTGAGTGCGCAGTTTCTAATGGCACATCAGCACTGAGTTTTGCGTTGCTTGGCATAAAGCCTTGAGACGTGTCATTAATGTACCATATAACTGTCATAGTTGTTTTCTACTGCTACTTTCAGGTACCCTTCCTGTTTTCGACGAAATATGTAAGTGGTTAATGAAGTTCATTTTGTCCTGCGGCGAACTGCTCGTCTGCGTCAGTTTTCTCTTAACGTCACATGCTTTGAGGTCCGACAGCGTGATAACATCTTTCTTGACATGCTGTTTTGCATTAGAGCGTGTTAATCCATCAGTGCGTGCTGTCGTATCGGATCAAGGATCAACTTTTTTGTAAAATGTTAGATGGTGTCGGTATAAGTTCAGAGAAACTGTAATTTGAACTTAACAGTAGCATCATTTGCGTTTTTCCTGACCCCCGCATTAATTGAAAAACGTGAGTAACGCTCTCCATCGCTACAATGTTCATCTTGCGGATGGGGTCGCTAAGTGCAGCAACATTTCAGACATTCTCAAGCAAGACCTTGCCAAAAAGTATCAGCTGGCATCAAGGTTAACTACCAAACACGTGGAGTTGCCATCATTTGGCCAAATGAAAGTGAAACTGGCATCGCAGGTATTAAGCCACTCCACAGCAGCCGCTTTGCACACACACGTTGCTATTGGAAGCAGAAACAACAGCCACTGCTGTTTTCTGCCACAATTTCAATTACTTATTTGACTGCTTTAATTCACTGTCCAGTTCCGGTACAGTATGTTTGCACACTGCTATTTCTAACACATCAGGTCACATGAGAAAGTTGAATGAATTGGCAGATTGGCTCAAGACAGTGAAAATACTTGACCCCAAAACTGGCAATGACATGCCAAAGAAGTTTCGGGTTTTAGTGGTTGGTTGCAAGCCAATCAAGCGTTACGGAAATTGTGGGCTGTTGTCAATGTGCACGTGGGAGCCAAGTTTCTTTTAACTAGACGGCTAAACCAAGATACACTGGAACACTGGAACACTTCTTCAGTATCATCAAGTCACGCGGAGGATTTCGAGATAATCCGACGCCGTATGAGTTTTTGCATGCCTTCAAGCAAGCAAGCGTCAACCACTTATTGTTGCCGGTATGTTCAGGTGCTTCGTATGCCATCAGGATGTCGATGTGACGCGCTGGAAGGCTCACGATGGCTGGAGTAGTTTCTCAACCGCGCGGCCTCTCCCAGCGGTGGCCGTCTTAAATTGTTTCGTCGACGCTGCCGAACATGTGCCCATTTTACTGCCTACACGCAGTTGTGATATGTCACTGCCAACTAGGCCTAATGTCGTTGACAGTTTCACGTACTGTAGTATGGGCGTTTGTTGAATGCAGACTTGTGCGACTAATTTGCAGAACTGTAGTGTAGGTGTGGGGGTCGCCTGTTGGTCACTCGCTTCTGATTGGCCAGTGTTGGTGCCGCGTGCGCATGTATGAGAATTCAGCGAGTAGTAGAGAGAGTCGCGTTGAGAGAGTTGATGTGTTATGACATGTTTTGGGCAGTCTGACTATTAAAACAATAAACTTGACGACAGTTACAACTTACAAACACTGTTTATTCTTCACAATGCGTTACAAATCGATCCCGCGTAGCGCCGGGCTCCCTCCGTATTAGGTGGGCCCGGTCGCCTACGGAATAGTACTTTGTAAGGGTAGCCTACTTACTGAAGTGACTGCTCCTGACTGCTCAACTTGTCACAATGTTGTGGACTCTGACATGGGCGAATAAGATACATCAGTATCCTGTTCTGTCCTTCAAGGCGTACAGTCCTACGAGCAAGCTGTGCACACTGTGCACCAAGTGCGTTATTTATTCGTATAGAGACTATCAAGGATGCTGTACTCGCAGCAGGTACTCGCGTTGCAATCTACTACTGTAAGTGTTGAGAGCATTCACACTGACGCGGCGAACACTCGCCGCGAGTACTCGCAAACATTTGCGGTGTTTACGAAACACTTGCTAAATCACGCGAGTAAAGTTGAAGAAAAGTCTTAGTTTTGTTTATGTTGGGTTTTGGGGACGTGAACTGCGCATTGCAACATGAACTCAGTAATGCAGAAAGAAGCATTGTGTCTGGAATTAGAGAAATATAAATGTCAATACGATAAGAGCGATGTTTACAAAAATCGAGACATCATTGACCAATGTTGGCATGAAATAGAGCGTGTGCTGTCTGTTTAAGTATGATTACCAGTTGTTCAATGTATACAAGTTACTTATGACTGAGTAAACAGTGATATACAGACAGTTAAAGAACAAACAGTTTGCATTATGAATCTGGCCGGGTTTACGTAATAGATATACAGTACGTCGGCACTCTCTGAAGTGAACTCAACAGTGTTCAACGTTGACGAAACCGGCATTTTGACCGTTCAGCAACAAAAGCAGAAAATCTTGGCTGCAAGTGGAAAGAAACAGTTGGCAAACTGGTATCGGCCAAAAAGAGTGAAACAATCACAGCAGTGGTTGGTATGTGCGAGTGCGAAATGATATGGATTCAATTCAATACCGAAGTGTCGATTTGTTTAGAGGAGACGAATAGTGAATAACCTTATTACTAACAGTTATGTTGTGCTTACAATTAATGGAAGGTCAGTAAGGGCTTTAATCGACTCAGGATCACCTACATTGATTATTAATGAGCAATTGGCTAAACAGTTACATTTAAAATCACGATTGTTCTATGCCGGTGAAACTTCTATGTTGTTTTCTGCTAACAGTTCACAAAATGCCTGTTGTAGCTGTTGCAATATTGATGCAATGCACGCCAGTCGTAATTCCGGTGAAAGTGGGCGTGGCACATTGTGTGAAAAGGCTAATCAGCTGAGGACATATCGTCAAAGTATAAACATTTTCGTGGCAATTTCTGTTGTGTCCCTTTCTGCAGTAATAAGCAGCAGAAAGCCAAATACCTGGGCGCTGTGCGAAGTTATTATAAATTACCACAAGATCCAAAACGACGTGCTGCATGGCTGTGTTGAATTCGTCGTGGTGGTGGCTGGACGCCAAAGCCGTGGACCAAAATCTACTTTGACCATTTTGTTGGAGGTATTGCGACTTTGTTTTACACACAGTGTATTGTATGTTTTTTTACACATAGTGCATTGTATGTTACGAATACTGTTCACATTTTAGTTCCCATGACATGCCATTGACATCTCGGCGAAACTATAAACATTTTCGTGGCGATTTCTGTTGTGTTCCTTTCTGCAACAATCAACGTCAGGAAGACAGATACCTGGGTGTTGAGAAGCTATTATAAATTGCCAGAAAATGCAAAACGACGTACTGCAAAGAGTGAAAAGCGCGCAGAGTAGAGAGAGAGAAAGAGCTGCAGACTTACTTGCATGAACCAACCATAGTACCCAAAGAAAGTCCATTTGATTAGTTGCCTGATTTCTGTTAGTCTCAACAATTGCACGAACATTGCTGGCTCGTTTTCTTGAATAAGAACATTAGAAAATAGGTGTGGTCTAGTCTGATTTCGTGACTCGACGCTTTGAGCCTTTACAGTAATCTACTTGTCTTTTGTTTTGTGCTAGTCATGCCGTAGTTAGCGTGCTTCTCATACATGGCTTTTGTTCAATCTAGTTAAGAAATTAGACGATGAATCATATGATGACATAGACGAAATGGATCATGGAAGGTGACTTTATTACATGTGCCTGCAGGAATTGTTTGTGCTTTTTATGAACGATTCACTGTTAACAAACGATTGCAAAGCATCAGCAGTTACAGTCTTCGTTTGAAGTGTAACAACTCTCTCATTCAGTTGAACACAGGTGAACTTGATGAGATCGTTTCCTGTTGTGTTGCTGGTGGGACGAGTGTTTGTGATACAAATGTTTGCTGCTGTTCTCGGGCTCAGTCTGTGATCCCGTCCGTGAAGCGGTTGACAGTCACTAATACCGCCCATACTTTGAGTGTTCGCCAATGACAACACTTCGTTACTTTTGCTAACGATCAAATTTACTTATTTATTGATAACAGTTTCGTCCTTGACCTTGTTTACAACTATACATGGTTTACTTTAATTAATATAATGTGAGATATTATGTATATTGAGGTTAATAGTGTGTTTTATCTGAAAATTGCCTATTTTCAGGTAAATGGCTTTGGTGTTCCAGTTGTATTTGTATACTTTCTTCATATTTATAACTAGTTTTAATACTGTCTGCATGGTATTGCATACTGTAAACAGTTTCATATTTTATAGTTTTGCCTGCACATTGAACATTTTGTGGGAGTGATATACAGTAGAATGCTGAGGACACTGGATTGTGTAAAGCACACTGAGCTTTTCTTTACTATGTAGCAAGTTTATTTTTCATATTCGTCATGTATGATTTAAATCCTTTTGTAAAGTATATATTTATTGTCTCTTTGCACATATACTGTGTATGTCTAAACCTTTTCCAAATGTAAATGTGCACTTTGGAGAATGAAACGGAAGACTGAACTGTCATGTGAAGTGCGTGCGCAAATCGCTGCACTTCATAATGAAGGACTGTCATGCTGAGACATAGCCTCTCGACTAAAATGTCACCATACTACAGTTGTTCTGACAATTAAAAGGCATTCTAAACAAGAAAACTTTGAAAGCAGATTCAGAAGTGGAAGACTGAGTGCTTTTACTCCACGACTGACGAGAACAGTTAAATGTTTGGTTGCAGAAGATCCTCGACTAACATCTGCAGGTATGTGAATGAAACCAAGCGATGCGAAAGTTCTGCGCGGAGGAATTTTGACTTCCGATGAAGTGCAGACACCACCAAAGGGGGCTTTTTGCAACCATGGTGGTACAGCTACTAACTTGGTAATGTCCAATCCTGGCACTTTCTCGCAGTGTTCACTGTTTCCACAGAGCCAGAAGGGGCGACTCAGAAAGACTCGTCCTGTCTAAGTGACAAAGAGCGGTACGTTGGCCGTGTACTGTGACCCGTGTCAGGGGTTGACGGGATCCTGGTGGTTGAGAACAGGTACCCTTGCGAGGATATTCTGGGCAACACACCACTACAGCCCCGATATCTCTTAAATGGGAGGTCAGAGTCGACCCGCTTTGACCAATCGGCTGGTCATGCGAGTGGAGGTCACCGGGTGGTCTAGGCTGAACGGGGATCCCTGCCACGACTCATTGGTCAATCGTCCTGGAGCAGGATGGAGGGAAGGGGGTTACCTCATCACTCAATAGCGGTCTAGGTGCCCCTTGGCTTCTGAGTATACTTCTCCTGTATCCCTGGCGCAAGACACCTGGGCACTACCCGTGTCTAGATAAGCGTCCCCTTGTAGGGCTCCATGGAGGGTGGGGACCAGGAGGAATGAATTACAAATAAAGCTTCATGGATGACCCAAATCTAATCCAACAAAGCAACCAACAGAACCCAGAGAGGGACTCCACCAGAGAAACCTCTTTGGCTAAACTATCAACTAAACTAAAGGGGAGCGAACAGTCCAGCTGTTAGCACCCTGAACTCCTCTATGGATACAGTAACAGAAGACAACCTTCTGCAGCAGTGAGTGAGTGAGTAGTTGCTTAACGGCACATCAGCACACCTTCTGCAGCAGTCGGATGTGGAGGAAACAATAGTAACCTCTACTCCGAAACAAGACAAGCCTCCTTCTGCAACACCGAAGCGCAAGCTTTCGGGAGCAGCTAGGCTAATCTTCTCTAGACTAGCCAAACAGAACCGAGGACTGAACACCTCGGGATGGCGCGTCCTGTACCGTAAGGAACAGAGGAGAACGGAAGGGGAGCCGCTAGGCCAACCTGATGGGCAACTTCTGGTCCTAGGGGTGGACGACGAATCCCTCAAGGTGCTAAGAGAACTCTGAGGAAAGGTTCACTTGGAACTTAGCAAGGTAACATTTATGTTGCCTAGCCAGGGGCAAGCGAACCAATAAGAGTGAAGTATGGAATAGACCATAAAGTATTAATGGATTCTGCAAACCTGCAAATCACTCAGATTAACTTGCCACATTGTAAGGTGGCGAGTTCGGTCTTAAACCATCGCCTCCACAAGATGCAGACAGATTTGGCTCTTGTACAAGAGCCTTGGATATATAAAAAAGGAATAAAGGGACTCAATATTAGAAGAGGGCACACATTTTGTGACACTAATAGTGAGAAACCTAGAAGCTGCATAGTTACAGGACCAAGAGTACAAGCTAGAATGCTGGGACATCTCACAAGCCGAGACGTAACAGCAATACAGATCGACATGTTTTTGATGGAAAAGAGAGAAGTGGTACTTGGCTCAGTCTATCTTCCCTATGATTCGACAGACCTACCACCCTCCAAAGAAATGGTGAGTCTTATTAGGTAGAAAGAACGAACAAGGTCAAACACCTAGGAGTCGTTCTAGATAGTAAACCTACATGGAGTGAGCACCTTGACCAGAAATGTAAAAAGGCTATAGCACTATTCTGGCAATGCCGAAGAATAGTGGGCAGCACATGGGGTACAAGCCCAAAGATATGTCATTGGATATACAATAGCAATCATAAGACCAATGATTACACATGCCGTAACTGTAACTCTGTCCGACGATTCGGATAACGAAGATAAAATGCTCCGTAACGAACCAGCCCAAACCGCTAGGGAGCGTACCGGATGGACCATTGAAGCAACCCCGCCGTTAGAGGCAGGAAATCCATGTGTGCGGAAAAAGCTCGAAATGGCTCCTCCTATAGCACCGCTTAAAGACTACCTGGCCGCAAAAGGTGTACAAAAACCCGCAACGGAAATTCGTAAATAAGAAACAGACACCCCCTGGTCAGGATGAAAACGATAACGATGATGGAAATGATGTAGAGCCCGATGACCTGAAAACAGCGTCAGCAAAGTGGCCTAACCGCGGAAAGCAACCCTCGGTGCGGGACATCGTGACGTACAGGACTTCGGTCCCCCCATCTATCTCTCCTGCCATGATAGCTAACGAGGCGAAACGCGAGTTCGGCTGGAGAAATATCCCCGCAGTGACAACAGAAAGATATGTCCATGGTGTTGTCTCCAGCCACGATTTCACGAAAAGAAGAATGATCGATGAGTTGAAAGTACTGACCAAAAGTAAGCCAAAAGATGGCCAGGACGCCCTGAAATCTTGCGGGTAGCGACACTGGCCACGAGTTGAACTGGGGGTTGTAAGGGCGATGCTGTCGAGTTCAGAGATTAGCATGCCTAGCAATAAACGGGGCAATTCGCACCTCACCTACTGCAGCTTTAGAAGTAATAACTGGATTATTGCCCCTCGATATTCATATCAAGCAAGTGGCAATGACTACCAGTTACAGAATCAACAGTTTAAAGAACTG
>Ga0056115_1000637_pt1 | contig 15711 bp, 10 predicted proteins | sample WorMetOlspDAHAB1_FD_77007 | JGI IMG/M metagenome (GOLD analysis project Ga0056115, IMG submission 77007) | Marine gutless worms symbiont microbial communities from Max Planck institute for Marine Microbiology, Germany - Olavius sp. DAHAB.1 ...
ACGGTTCCGGCCGGGCCGTTCGGAAGCCCGCCGCCGATGAGGACGGCTTCGCCCACATAGTCGGGTTCCGTACCGGCCTTGAAGGCCTCGACGATGGCCCCCTTGGTGCCGGCGCGCGCGGCCTCTACTGAGCCCGCCGGCCCCGGGTCTTGCCAGCTTCGGCCGCATCCCTTACATCGGCATTGCAGACGACATTTCAGAAGGACTTTCCACGTGCGTGCGGAAATCGAGGCGATCGTCAACGATATCAAGCAGTCTTTGGGGCTGCTGAGGAGGCATCTTTGACTGGGATGCGGCACTCAAGCGTCTCGACGGCCTGAACGCCCGGGCGGAGGATCCCGACCTTTGGAACGATCCGGCGGCTGCGCAGAAGGTGATGCGCGAACGCACGCACCTGGACTCCCAGATCAACGGCTACCGCACGCTGGAACAGAGCCTGACCGATACGATCGATCTGATCGAACTGGCCGAGGAGGAGGGCGACGAAGAAGTCCTTAAGGAAGCCGAAGCGGCGTTGGCGAAACTGAAGCAGAACACCGACAAGCAGCAGCTTGAAAGCCTGCTGTCCGGCGAGGCCGACTCCAACAACTGCTTCCTTGAAGTGCATGCCGGCGCCGGCGGAACGGAATCCCAGGACTGGGCCGCGATGCTGTTGAGAATGTACGCGCGTTGGGCCGACTCGCACGGCTACAAGACCCAGCTTCTGGAAGAGTCGCCGGGCGAAGAGTCGGGCATCAAATCGACTACCCTGAAGGTCTCGGGCACGAACGCCTACGGCTGGTTAAAGACGGAAAACGGGGTCCACCGGCTGGTGCGGATATCGCCGTTCGACAGCCAGTCCAGGCGGCACACAAGCTTTTCGTCGGTCACCGTCTATCCTGAGATCGACGACAACATCGAGCTGGACGTCCAGGACAAGGATCTTCGTGTCGACACGTATCGCGCGTCCGGGGCGGGCGGACAGCACGTCAATACGACAGACAGTGCGGTCCGTATAACCCATATCCCCACGGGCGTCGTGGTGCAGTGTCAGAATGACCGGTCACAGCATAAAAACCGCGCCCAGGCGATGAAGATGCTGCAGGCCAAGCTTTACGAGCTTGAACTTCAAAGGCGCGAAGCCGACGCCCGCGCCGAGCACGAAGCCAAGACCGAGATCGGCTGGGGTCATCAGATCCGCTCCTACGTTCTGCAGCCCTACCAGATGGTCAAGGACCTGCGCACCGGCGTGGAGAAGGGCAACGCCCAGGGCGTGCTGGACGGCGATATTGACGCCTACCTTGAGGCGGCGCTGGCGCAGCGCGTGCTGGGCGGCGGCGCGACGGAGGCGGTCGCCGACCTCGATTGACGGCGTCCGGTCGTCAGCCGCCGACCATTGGCCCTGCCGGGCGGATGCCGGCGGACCCGGTGCCTTCTTTCCTTCAGTTTGTCACGCTCCCGCGTTGATCGCCGAAAGGCTGCCACTGGGGGTAGGATGTCTTGACGCTGCCGCGACTCGTGGTAGGCTCTGATGCGGTGCAACAGTCCGGCGATCTCTGAAAAACAAACAATTCCAATGTGTTGGGTTGAAAATGAAGGCTGGGCTACCGCGCTGCGGCACGGGGGTTTGGGTAATTCGGCCGCATGCGAAAAGGAGAGCGCCGAACATGCTGTATCACACCTACGAGCTGACCCATGCGGCCATGGCGCCGTTGCGGGCCCAGACCGACAATCTGCAGTACATGTTGCGCAGCGGTCTCAACCCGCTGGCCTATACGCCGGCCGGGCGCCTCGTTGCGGCCGGCTGCGATGTCTTCGAAAGCGTGACCCGACGATACGGAAAACCGGACTGGGGTATTGCGGAAACAGAAGTCGACGGCGCTATGGTCCCAGTCAGGGAGGAGACCGTTTTCTCCGTCCCGTTTTGCGATCTTGTCCACTTTTGCCGCGACCACGCCGACTGCGCCCGGCGTAGGGACCCGAAGGTATTGGTCGTGGCGCCGATGTCGGGTCACTACGCCACGCTGTTGCGGGGCACAGTGCGGGCCATGCTGCCGGAACACGACGTCTATGTAACGGACTGGCGCGACGCCCGGCTGGTGCCGCTGTCTGCCGGAACCTTCGATCTCAACGACTTCATCGATCATGTGATCCGGTTCCTGCGTCATCTCGGCCCCGACATCCATGTGATCGCCGTCTGTCAGCCGTCGGTTCCCGTCCTGGCGGCCACCGCCGTGATGGCCGAGGTCGGCGACTACTGTCAGCCGGCGTCGATCACGCTGATGGGTGGCCCGATCGACACCCGGCTCAGCCCGACGGCGGTGAACCAGCATGCGCTGTCCAAATCGGTGCGCTGGTTCAAACGCAACGTCATCACCCGTGTTCCGTATCCCCATGCCGGTGTGTTCCGGCGTGTCTATCCGGGCTTTGTCCAACTGTCGGGATTCATGGCGATGAATCTGGACCGGCACATGGGCGCCCACCTGGACTATTTCATGCACCTGGTCGAGGGCGATTGCGATTCTGCGGAAGGCCACGAAGCCTTCTACGAAGAATACATGTCGGTGATGGACCTTCCGGCCGAGTTCTTCCTGCAGACGGTCCGGTCCGTTTTCCAGGACCACGACCTGCCCGAGGGTCGGTTGATGCATCGAGGGCGCCGGGTCGATTGCGGCAGCATCGTGGAGACCGCAGTGATGACGGTGGAAGGCGAAAAGGACGATATCTGCGGGCTTGGACAGACCGAAGCGGCGCACGAGCTTTGCCCGAACGTGCCGTCCGCCGCGCGCTGGCACTATGTCCAGCAGGGCGTCGGCCATTATGGCGTCTTCAACGGCAAGCGTTGGCGTACCGAGATCCAGCCGCGGATCGCCGAAATGATCCGTGAAACCCAGGCCAGGCGCCAAGGAGAAGGACTGTGCGCCGCCTGAGCGGTCTCGTCTGTTCCCGCCCGTCAAAAGTCCGTTTCCGTCTAAAGCGGTGCGAAGGACTGGCCTGCGGCGGCCTGCCGCACTAGATAGGCTTGAGGCACCGAAGGAAGGACTCCAAGCGATGATCGAGCTTTACTACTGGACCACGCCGAATGGCCACAAGGTCACCATGTTCCTGGAAGAGGCGGCGGTTCCCTACACCATCCATCCGATCGACATCGGCAAGGGCGACCAGTTTGACCCGGATTTCCTTAAGATCGCCCCCAACAACCGCATTCCGGCCATCGTCGATACCGATCCCGCGGACGGCGGCGCTCCGGTTTCCGTCTTCGAGTCCGGCGCGATCCTCCACTATCTGGGCGAGAAGACGGGCCAGTTCCTGCCGACCGACCTGCGTGCGCGCACCGAGGTCCTGCAGTGGCTGTTCTGGCAAATGGGCGGACTGGGGCCGATGGCCGGCCAGAATCATCATTTCGTCGTCTATGCTCCCGAAAAGCTGCCCTACGCCATGGACCGCTATGTGAACGAAACAGCACGCCTTTACGCGGTTCTCGACAAGCGGTTGGCGGATCGGGAGTTCGTTGCGGGCGACTTCTATTCCATCGCGGACATGGCCAGCTATCCCTGGATCGTGCCGCACGAGCGCCAGAAACAGAACCTCGACGATTTCGCGAACCTCAAGCGCTGGTTCGAGGCGATCAATGCCCGGCCGGCCACGATCGCGGCCTACGAGAAGGCCAAGGAGATCAGTTCCGAACCGTCGGTGCGGGACGACGAAGCGCGCAAGATTCTCTTCGGGCAGACGGCCGCAACCGTGCGCCGTTAGCGAACGTTTCCGCAGATGTGCCTCTTAATCCCTGCAAGTGACATCGTTGGGAACAAGCACTAATCTCGCGCGCATGATTCGGACCGATAGATGGCGGCGCGTCCGCGTGTATCCGGCGTTGCTGGCAGCGCTGTTCTGCCTTGCCGTTGGGCTGGCGCACGCACAAACAGAGGCGCCCGATCCCGGCGCGCGATCGCCTGCGGCCGCGCTGCCGTCAGACGCGAAGGTTGAAACGGCTGACGGCCCCTCCGAAGCTCCTTCTGAGGCGCCCGCAGACGATGCAGAAGCCGCTGCGCCGGACGCGCCGGCCGATGTGCCGGCTGCCGCCGTCGAATCGTCGTTGCCGGCGGAGGCGCAGACGGGCGCCGCAGACAGTCCCGCCGATCAGCCCCCGGCCACCGATTTGTCTGCAATCAGTCTGCAAGACCTGGAGGCCCTGGTCGCGACGCTGGAGAACGAGCAAGAACGCGCCGCCTTCCTTAAAACGCTGACGACCCTGATCGACCTCCAAAAGCAACAGGTTGCCGATGAACCGGAACTCCAGAGCGTCGGCACCCAGGTTATCGAGGCAATCGCCGAGCGGGCGGCGGCGGTCAGCGAAGACCTCGCCGACACCGCAGAAATCGTGGCGCAGGCGCCTGGCGCAATCGCGATTGTGATCGAGAGCATACAAGAGCCCGAGGTGCAGTCGCGCTGGACCGAAATCCTTACAAAACTCTTGATCGTGATCGCCGCGGGATTGCTGGCGGAATGGGTCGTGTCTTGGATCCTTCGACGCCCCCGCCAAGCGCTGGAAATGCGCCAGGCAGGTCGTCTGATGCTGGTGGTGTTCGCCGTTTTGCGGTTCGTCGTGCTTTTGGTGCCGATCGGCGCCTTCGCCGCCGCGGCATATGGCGCGCTGTCGTTTGTTGAGCCCCGTTTCGTCACGCGAATTGTTGCTGTGACGGTCATAAATGCCAACATTATCGTGCGCATGGTCATGATGGCCGCACGCGTGACGCTGTCGCCAACGTCGCCGAGCCTTCGCCTGATGCGCCTGGACGACGGCACATCGGCATACTGGTTCGTATGGGTCAGGCGCCTGGCGATCCTCGTGGTCTACGGCTATTTCTTCATCGAGGCCGCCTACATCCTCGGCCTTCCGTTCAGGGCCTACCGAGAAGTTCTCGAGCTCTGGGGGCTGTTGGTCCTGGGTGTCACCATTGTTCTCTTGATGCAGATCCGCGGCGATGTGGCGAAACTGATCAGGGGAGACATCACAACCGGACATCTTGCCGTTTTCCGACGGCGCTTCGGTGACATCTGGCATGTCATCGCCATCGTCCTGGCGATTGCGACCTATGGCGTTTGGTCCCTTGAGGTTCCGGGCGGCTTCGAATTTCTGGCACGCGCGATTGTCCTGACGATCGTCGTCATCGTCACGATGCGGCTGGGCAATCTGGGCATCCGGCGCGGCCTTGATCGCTTATTTGCCCTCAGTCACGAACTCAACCGCAACTACCCGCTGCTGGAAAAACGGGTGAACAGGTATCTGCCTGCACTGAAAAAGGCGGCGCAGTTCATCGTGATGGTGGTTGGCGTGTTCGTGCTGCTCGACATCTGGGGCCTTGGCGTGACCGCGGTCTTTGAAAGCCCGGAAGGAAGAGAGCTGATCTCGGGCCTCGTCAAAATCGCGCTCATCCTGGCGGTTGCGGTGATTACCTGGGAGGGAATATCGGCTCTTATCGAACGTTCGCTGCAAACGTCGAAAATGCCGACCCGGCGCGCCAGCCGGCGGACCCGGTTCCAGACGCTGCTCCCGTTGCTTCGCAACGTCGTCTTCGTGACGATTGCGGTCATCACAACCATCACCGTCCTGTCGGAACTGGGGGTCAACGTCGGCCCGCTGATTGCCGGCGCCGGCGTCGTCGGCCTTGCCGTCGGGTTCGGGGCCCAGACCCTGGTCCAGGACATCATCACCGGCATCTTCATTCTTCTGGAGGACGCCATCGCCGTCGGCGATGTGGTGGACCTGGGCGGACATGGCGGCGTCGTCGAAGGCATGACCATCCGCAGCGTGCGTCTGCGCGACATCGGCGGCGACGTGCATATTGTCCCGTTCAGCCAGGTCAACGCGGTCCTCAATCGGACCAAGGAGTTCTCCTACGCCTTTCTGGAGATCGGCGTCGCCTATCGCGAGAACGTCGACGAGGTCATCGAACTCCTTCGAGAGATCTCCGAAGGGCTGCGCGCGGACGAGGAATACGGCCAGGACATTCTCGAGCCGCTGGAGGTGCTTGGTCTGGAACGTTTTGGCGCCTCGTCCGTCGATATCCGCGTGCGCCTGAAGACCATAGCGATGCGCCAGTGGGCGGTGCGCCGCGAGTTCAACCGGCGCATCAAGCAGGTCTTCGACGAGCGCGGCATCGAGATCCCATTCCCGCACCAGACCCTGTATTTCGGGGAGGACCGAGAGGGCAAAGCGCCGGCGGCGCATATCCAGGTCGAGCAGTTGACCCGCCGCCGCGGCGAACCCCAGCCCTCCGCACAAAAGCCCGCGGCGGAGCCGGAGACGCCGCAGGAACCGCAGGACGAAGAAACCGACCACGGCTCCATCGAGGCGACCAAGGCGCCGGGCTAGGCTAAACCAGCGAGTCCCCGCCGTTTTCAGCCATTCCCTTCGAGACGCGCCCTGCGGGCGCTCCTCAGGCTGAGGGTTTTGTTTGCAACTGGACTGACGGACAAATCCTCACCCTGAGGAGGCCGTAGCAGACGGCCGTCTCGAAGCGGCTGGCTGCCAAGGCGTATCGCCGTCTCCCACATGAACGTTTTGTAATCTTCCGGTAAGGACACCGTCATCTTCGGATCCCATCTCCCGTTCGACACGCATCTTGATGCAATCGAATGGGAGATCTTCCAATGAATGTCGTTTCATCCGCCTTCCGAGACGGAATGGGCCGCAGGCTCGCTGTCTGCGGGCTGGCCGGCGCGCTGGCCTTGTCGCCGGTCGTCGGCACCACCGCCGCGGTCGCCGGACCCATGCCCGAGAGTTTTGCCGAACTTGTGGAAACGGTCAGCCCGGCCGTGGTCCAGATCGCGGTCAAACACGACGCGTCTGTCGTGACCGCCCAGCCGGGCCAGGCCCCCGAGATCCCGGAGCAGTTCCGCGACGGACCGTTCAAGGAATTCTTCGAGCGCTTCTTTCGGGACCGGGAAGGCGGCGTCACGCCCGGACAGCCCGGACCGCGGCATCGTATGGCCGTGGGGTCCGGCTTCCTGATCGACGCCGAGGGCCATGTGGTGACCAATAACCACGTGGTGCGCGACGCGACCGAGATCGAAGTGACCCTGAAGGACGGCCGCACGTTCGACGCCGACCTGCTGGGCGCGGATGCAAAAACCGACCTTGCGGTCCTGAGGCTCGACACCGACGAGGACCTGCCGAATGTGGCGTGGGGCGATTCCGACGAGACCCGTGTGGGCGACTGGGTGCTGGCCGTGGGCAATCCGTTCGGACTCGGCGGCACCGTGACCGCCGGCATCGTCTCGGCCCGCGGCCGGGACATCGGGTCGGGACCTTATGACGACTACATCCAGTTGGATGCCCCGATCAACCGCGGCAATTCCGGCGGGCCGCTGTTCAACGGCGACGGCGACGTGGTGGGTGTCAACACCGCGATATTCTCGCCCAACGGCGGGAATGTGGGCATCGGGTTCGCGATCCCGGCCAACCTCGCCCGGGATATCGTCGCCCAGTTGCGCGAAAACGGCGTTGTCGAACGCGGCTGGCTTGGCGTGACGATCCAGCAGGTGACCCCTGATGTCGCGGAAGGCCTCGGCCTGGACAAGGCCGGCGGAGCCCTGGTTGCCTCCGTCGCCGAAGACAGCCCCGCCCAGGCGGCAGGCATTCAACAGGGCGATGTCATCCTGAGCTATGCCGGCGAGGAGATCGACACCATTCGCGACCTGACGCGGGCGGTGGCGGCGACCCGGAGGGGCGCACAGGAAAAGATCCAGATCTGGCGCGGCGAGCAGTTGGCGTCCATGGATGTGGCAATCGGCGAGGCCCCGACCGAGATGGCGGCCGTGGCGCGCCAGGCCGAGGACGGCATCGAACTGGCGTCCGTGGGCATTACCCTTGCGTCCTTGGACGAAGAGACCCGCGCGCGCTTCGGGTTGGACGAGCAGGCCAATGGCGCGCTGATCACCCGCGTGGCGCTGGGATCAGACGCTGCGGAGAAGGGGCTGAAGCCGGGCGACGTGGTCGTCAGCGTCAACCAGGCGGCGGTGTCCGGGCCTGACTCGGTGGAGACGGCGCTTGCCGAGGCAATCTCCCGCGACCGTTCCTCGGCGCTGTTTCTGATCGAACGGGACGGTGACCGGCGTTTCGTCGCTCTCAAGTTGTCCACACCGGAAAACGAAGTCGGCTGAGGCTGCCCCCTTTGACCGATCGGTGTGGCAGGACGGGGCGTGTCGCAGGTTGTGGTTTGCTGCGGCACGTCCCGCGCCTTTTGTCGGGCAATGACCGGGCAATTGCCTGTCATTCGACCGAAGCCTGCAGGGGGATCCGAGATGAACCTTCCGCAATCCATACAGGCCGCGATATTCTCAGACATGCGTCTGTTGATCATCGAAGACGACCCTCAGGCCGCCGGTTTCGTGGTCAAGGGTCTGTCCCAGGCCGGGCACGTAATCGACCATGCGGCCACCGGTCCGCAGGGGCTGTCCATGGCCCTGACCGGAAGCTACGACGCCCTGGTGGTCGACCGGATGCTGCCGGGCATGGACGGCCTGTCCGTGATCGAAGCCTTGCGCAGCGAAGGCAGAACGGTCCCAGTCCTGATCCTCAGCGCGCTCTCCCAGGTGGATGACAGGGTCCGCGGCCTGAAGGCCGGCGGCGACGACTACCTGACCAAGCCGTTCGCTTTCAGCGAACTGGAGGCCCGCCTGGAGGCCCTGGCGCGCCGGGGGGCTGGCGATGACGCGGCAAAAACCAGGTTCAGCGTCGGTGATTTGGAGCTTGATGTTCTTGAACGCCGGGTGACCCGGCAAGGCAAGACGATCCCGCTGCAGCCGCGCGAGTTCAAGCTGCTGGCGTTCCTGATGCGGCATGCCGGACAGGTGGTGACCCGGACCATGCTGCTGGAAGGCGTGTGGGATTACCACTTCGACCCCCAGACCAACGTCATCGATGTCCATATCAGCCGCCTGCGCAGCAAGATCGACAAGGGCTTCGAGCCGCCCCTGCTGCACACGGTCCGCGGCGCGGGCTACACGATCCGTGTCCCGGCCTAGCGTCTTCCTGACATCCGCATTCCGGCTGACGCTGTTTTACGTCGCGCTGTTCTGCATCTCCGTGCTGCTGCTGCTGGCTTTCATCTACTGGTCCACCGTCGGCGTGATCGAGCGCCAGACCGAACAGACCATCCAGTCCGAGATTCGCGGCCTGGCGGAGCAATATCGGCTGCAGGGGTTGCCGCGGCTGTTGGCGATCGTTCGGGAACGCAGCGGTCCGTCCGGCGATCCCAACAACGTCTACCTTCTGGCCCGTCCCGATATGACGCCGCTGGCCGGCAACCTGGATGCCTGGCCCCGACAGGCCGCGCGCGAAGCCGGCGATGCGGAATGGATCGACATCTCTCTCGGACGAGACAGCGAATCCGATGGCACGGTTCACGTGGTGCGGGCGCGGACCTTCACCCTGACCGGAGGGTTCCGGCTTTTGGTCGGCCGCGACACGCGGCAGCGGCTCGCCTTCCGGCAGACGGTGATCCAGGCGCTGGGCTGGTCCGTGGCGGGCATGGTGCTGCTGGGTGTTGTCGGCGGACTCCTCATCAGCCGCGGCATGCTGACCCGGGTGGACGGCATCGCCCGGACGGCGAACCAGATCGTCTCCGGCGACCTTTCCCGCCGCCTGGAGGTCAGAGGCAGCGGCGACGAATTCGACCGACTGGCGACCAGCCTCAACGAGATGCTGGAGCGCATCGACCGGCTGATGACCGGCATGCGCTTGGCTACCGACAGCCTGGCGCACGATTTGCGCGGGCCGCTGACCCGCCTCAAAAGCCGGATCGAGCTGGCCTTGCGCGAAGCGGGAACCGGGGAAGGGGACCGCGCAGTGCTGGAAGGTATCTTGAACGATGCGGACGCGGCGCTGGCGATGTTCGACAGTCTCCTCAGCATTGCGCTGGCCGAAGGCGGGGCGCGGGCGGGCGAAATGAAGCGGGTGGACCTCTCCGCTCTGGCCAGGGACGGTGCGGAACTCTATGAGCCGGTTGCGGAGGAAAAGGGCGTTACGCTCACGGTCGCCGCGGCGGAACCGACGCCGATCATGGGCCACGCCCAGCTTCTGTCCCAGGCTGTGGCCAACCTCCTGGACAACGCGGTCAAATACACGCCCCCCGGCGGAACGGTCCGGATGGAGGTTACGGACGGCTCGGACGGCGTCCGTCTCAGTGTCGGCGATTCCGGCCCCGGGATCCCCGCCGCCGACCGCGAGAAGGTCCTCGAACGGTTCGTCAGGCTGGATGCCAGCCGCGGCGGGCCTGGCGCGGGCCTCGGGCTCAGTCTGGTCGCGTCCGTTGTCCGGCTGCATGGCGCAGCGCTGGACCTGCGGGACAATCAACCCGGCCTGCGCGTGGACCTGTCGTTCCGGCCGGCTGCCTGAAGCGGCGCGGCCCAAGGGCATTCAGGCACGCCGGGTCGCCAGGTAGATCCCCGGCAACACCAGGGCGGCGCCTGCCAGGTGGTAGGTCTCGAACCGCTCGCCCAAGAGGGCGAAGGCCAGCGCGCTGTTGTAAAGCGGGATCAGATACATCAGCAGGCTGGTCCGCGCCGCGCCCAGGCTCTCCTGGATCCGGCCGTAGACCTGGTAGGCGCCGAAGGACGGCACCAGAGCCAGAAACAGGACAATACCGACGGTTTGCCAGGACAGGTCCGGAATGTCGCCGGACATCGCCTCCCAGGCGTGAAACGGCAGCAGGACCAGTACGCCGAACATGACAATGGCCCCGAACCGTGTCATCGCGCCCATCTCGCTGGGCCGGTATTTCAGCAGGATGGCGTAGACGGCCCAGGCCGCCATGGCGGCCACGATCCAAAGGTCGCCGGCGGTGAACCTAAGGCCCAGAAGCACCGATATGTCGCCGTGGCAGACGATGACCAGCACTCCGACCAGCGACAGGGCGACGCCCAGGCCCTGGCCGGCCGACATGGCCTCGCCGTAAAAGAACCGCGCGATCAGGATGATGAGAACGGGCGAGGCGGCGTAAATCAGGCCGATATTTGTCGCGGTCGTGGTGTCCGCCCCAATATAGACGAAGGCGCCGCAGGCCCCCATGCCCAGGGCGCCCAGGACCAAGAGGTCGCGCCATTCGCGCCAGATCGCATGGCGCCGGACCCACAGGCGCGGACCGACGAACAGGGACAGGATCGCCAGCGTCACGGCCCAGCGCCAGAAGGCCAGCGCCACCGGCGGAAAGCTGTCGGCGGTCCAGCGCGCCATCAGCATGTTGGACGCGAACAGCGCCGGGCCGATCGTCAGCAGCGCATAGGCCGTGCGTTCGTCCTCCCACAAGGACCGCACGGAGCCGGCAGGCGCTTCGGTATCGCTCTTTTGGGCCATCGGTTGTCGGATCGTTCTTTCGGCCGCTGCAATCTATGCGGACCGGACGGCAGGGGCCAGCGCACTTTTGGTCAGGACTGCCGTGCCTGGCGGGACAGGGTGTCCGCCGACGGGGCGCTCAGCCCGCCGCCAGCGGTTCGTAATAGCCGGCCGGGAAACCGGCCCGGTCCCGGCTGTCCCGGTTGAAGGGCGGTTTTACCTGGCCCCTGAAGTGTTCGCGCACCAGGCGCTGAAACGTGGTTGCCGGATCCAGGCCGCGCTCGGCGCACACATGCTGGAACCAGCGCCGCCCGACGGCGACATGGCCGATCTCGTCGTCGTGGATGACTTGCAGGATTGCGCCCGACTGCGTGTCGCTCACGGCCCGCAATTTGCCGATCATCGCCGGCGTCACGTCCAATCCGCGCGCCTCCAGCACCATCGGCACCACGGCCAGCCGGGCCAGCAAATCGTGCGCCGTGCCGGAAGCGGACTGCCACAGCCCGTCATGGGCTGGCAGGTCGCCATAGGCCGCGCCCAGGTCCGCAAGTCGTCCGGCCAGCATCAGGAAATGCCGCGCTTCGTCGTCGGCGACGCCGACCCAGTCGTCGCAGAAGGCACGCGGCAGACCGGTATCGGCGAAGCGGGCCAGGATGTCCCATGCCAGGTCGATGGCGTTGAGCTCGATATGTGCCAGCGCGTGCAACAGTGCTATCCGCCCCTTGGCGCCGGCAGATATCGTGCGGCGCGGCACGTCCCGCGGCGCCTTCAGTTCCGGGTGCTTCGGCCGGGCGGGACGCGCAGGCGGGGTGGCGCTGCCGATCCCGGCAATGCGACCGGCCCGCCATTCTGTCGCCAGTGAACGGCTCGCCTGCGCCTTGTCCGTTGCGCCGGCCGTTTCCAGGATGCGCACCGCGCCCGCGCTGAGGGATCGATCCTTCATCGAGGCTGGGTAGCGCGGTCAGGAAGAGCATGCAAGCGCCGAAGGCGCTGCTCCGGAGTATGCGTATGAGGCGCTTCCGGCCTGTGGCCGGGCAGGCCGGGGGTCAGGTAATGCCGAACTTGTTGAGGGCTTCGCTCAGACCCTGGCCGAATTTCGATCCCTTCTGGATGACCATGGTGTCGTCGGGCAGGTCCTTCAGGCGCGCGTCGTCTTTTTCGAAGCTGGTCAACAGGGCGACGGGCATGGACTTGGTCGACGGCATGGTCGAGAAGGCGCAGGCCAGGTCGACGCCGGACAATTCGTCCAGGGTTGCGCTGGCGATCACCAGGTCGGGCCGGGTGCGCACGGCAAGCGCGATGGCGTCCAACGCACTGTGCACGTTGACCACCCGGTAGCCGCAATTCTGGAGCTCTCTTTCGATGATGTGGGCGGTGGCGCGCTGGGGCTCGACCACCATGATCTCGACGTCCAGATGCTCCACATCGTCCACGTCGAAGGGGCGGCGCACCGGCAACGAGCGCACGAATTCGCTGAGGTCGTTGGCGTCGTGTGAAATCTCGCCGTCCAGGATGCCGTTCAGAACGTCGGCAAAGGTCAGCACGTCCTGCACTTCTTCGGGGGACGGGACGTCCAGCCCGGCCAGGTAGTCGTACAGGCGATGGACGGTGACGGCCAGCAGCGGAAAGCCCGAATAGCGTCCGGCGCCCCGCAGACCGCTCAGGTCCCGCAACAGCTTCTTGAAGCGGCGCTTACCTTCCTCGCTGCCGTTGGCAAGCTGGCCGATGATCACATCCAGTTCGCCGAGAATATCGCGGGTTTCCTCCACGAATTCCTGTTCGACCTGCTCCTCGAAGGCGTCGCCGTGCGGCATGGCTGGTCCTTTCCCCGGGGGTTCGGATGCGCCCGAAAGCGGGGGCCGCAAGGGACCCCCGTCAGAGTAAACGCCGCAATTCTTGATAATTCCTAAAGCTCCTTAACCGCCTCCAGGACCGCGTCCACATGGCCCGGGACCTTCACCTTGCGCCAAACCTTGGCGACCTTGCCGTCCTTGTCGATCAGGAATGTCGACCGCTCGATACCCATATATTTTCGGCCGTACATGCTCTTTTCGACCCAGGTGCCATAGGTCTCGCAGACGCCGCTCTCCTCGTCCGAGCCAAGCGTGAAGTTCAGACCGTACTTGTCCCGAAACTTGTCGTGCTTCTTGACGCTGTCCTTGGAGATGCCGACGATCCTGGCGCCAAGGGCGTCGAACTGCTTCAGGGCCTCGTTGAAGCCGATCGCCTCCTTGGTGCAGCCGGACGTGTCGTCCTTGGGGTAGAAGTAGAGCACCACCGGGCCGCCCTTGAGTTCCTTGAGCGACACCTCGCCTTCGCCGTCGGTGGGCATCGTGAAATCTGGTGCCTTGTCGCCTTCCTTGACCATGCTTTTCTCCTGAATTGGGTGCGTTCATTGTCTTACGCCCTGGACCGTTCGCCAGGCGCTATTCACCTTGAATATGGAACTGTGGCGCCTCTCGACCAGACCACCGCGGAACCTGGATCGCACGCCCTAGGGCGAGCCGTCTTGCGCCGGGGTCAGCATTTCCAGAAGACGGCGCGCAGCGCGTGTCGTCGCCGTTGTGTCATTGCTTTCATCGGACCCATCGCAGAGACCGAGCAGACGTTCCGATGCCTCGGGATGCAAGCGAAGCCTCTCGGCCAGGCGTCCGATGCTCCTGGCAGTCCTGATCTGCCACAGGACTGCTTTCTGGCTCTCCGACACATCAAGCGAACGGCTGAGATTCGAACAAACCTCAGAGGTTGCTTGCTTGCCTTGGTGAACGAAGCACAGCTCGGCTTCTAGCCGGTGGATTTCAGCAAGATAAAACGTCTCGCCGGATCTACTCACAGTACGCAACGCCCGCTCAAGCATTGCCATCGCCTCGGTCGTCTGTCCGTGATTGATGTAGACCTCGGCCATCAGGCTTAGAATTCGGGTGCGGCCGATGATCGACCCTGATTCCAGATAGGCGTCCAGGGCCTTGCGCATCTCCAGCGTGCCAGCTTTGGTTTCGCCCAGTTGAAGATCGGCCCAGCATTGCACCACCGTCTGCTGCTTCGCCCAGAACTCGAACTCGTTGTCGTCCGCAACCTGAATGGCCTTCTTGGCCAGGTCCCGCGCGGCTTCCGTCATTTCCAGGTTCTGGCGAACGAATGCGGCGAACGCGATTGAGAATGCATGGGTGTAGGGATGGTTCAGGGCCTGCGCGGCGACCACCGCTTCATCGCTCTTGCTGATCGCCTCGGCCCTATGGCCCAGGAACAAGTACACGTGTGCCAAATAGCCCTGGCAACAGACTAAAGGGTCCAGTCCGTACCGCAAGGCATGCAGGCGATGGTGCTGGGGATCATGCAATTCAATGGCGCTTTCGATCGTCGAACGGGCGCCGACGAAATCGCCGACGTAGAACAGCGTCATTCCGCGGACCCGTTTGGCCTCGACGAGATAGGCCACGTCGTCTTTGCGCTCGGCGAGTTCAAGAAGCTCGTAGCTCAGGGATTGAGCGTTATAGAGATCGCCTCCGATGAAACTGTTGAGCCACGTCCCGATCAGGATGGTGAAGTGCTTGGACGAGTCACGGTCCAGCTGACTGAGCTCGCGCGCGCGCCAGTAGTTCTCCTTGACCTCCGCCGCTCCGCCACCGTGAAGTGCGGTCAGCGCCAGCGCGAGACTTGTGCGCAGATCGATCTCTCGTTCCCTGTTGCTCTGCTCGTTCGGCAGAGTCTTGAGCAGATCGAGCCCACTGTGAAGATGGCCAACCGCTTCGGAATTGGCGCTCCGCTCGCGGGCCCGCTCTCCGGCTTTCTGCCAGTAGTCGATCGCCGGCTCGGCCAGGCCTCCATTCGAGCAATGATGCGCGAGGAGTTCGGGTTCGCGTCGGGCAGTTTCCGAGTGCTTCTCCTCAAGGATGCCGGCAATGCGCCGATGGAGTTCCTTGCGTTCTCCGCGCAGAAGGCTGGAATAGGCTGCGTCTCTCAGCAACGCGTGTTTGAAGACATAGCCCAGTTCGGCGCCCGAGTCGCGCCGTCGAACGATCTCCGCCGCGACCAATTGATCCAACGCGCCGTGAAGCTCGTCCCGACCGAGAAGGACAACGTCCTCAAGCAGTTCGCTTGAAAATACATGGCCGATCGCCGCTGCTACCTGGGCAACGTTCTTGACGGGTCCCAGACGGTCGAGACGTTCCATCAGCGAACCGGCAAGCGACATTGGAACGCCCGTTTCACTCGATGACCATGCTCTTTGAGACTCATTGTTGTTCTTGGATAAGGTGATGTTCTCCTGCGTCACCTTGAAAATCTCTTCCAGGAACAGCGGGATCCGATCGCTTCTTTCAATGATCTCCTTCGTGACGTCGGACGTGAGCTGCAGGTCCGAAGCCATTTCATGCAACAGCTTCTCGGAGTCT
>Ga0056115_1000639_pt1 | contig 15698 bp, 13 predicted proteins | sample WorMetOlspDAHAB1_FD_77007 | JGI IMG/M metagenome (GOLD analysis project Ga0056115, IMG submission 77007) | Marine gutless worms symbiont microbial communities from Max Planck institute for Marine Microbiology, Germany - Olavius sp. DAHAB.1 ...
CATATAAACAAGGCAGATGAATATATCCCGCAGATTATTGAAACCCTGAAAGAAAATAGATGTAATGAATAATTAATCCGCGCTGAAAATCAGCTTACCCAGGATTGTTGATTGTTGTAGTAAAAATAGTGAAGCAGATTGTTAAGTCGAAGCACAGCGGATTAGTTGTTGAATGCTACGCATTATATTTTTTGTTTAATTTAAATCAGCTATATTTATGAAAAACAATACGTGTTAATTCTGATTCCTCCAAAGCCAATAACCAGTAACGAATAACTGATGACCTCATTCTGCCCACTGTGATCCATCCTCTGTCCTCTGATTTCTGTCATCTGTCTACTGTTTTCAGCACCTGCTGCCCCGGGCACTTTTCCTTCCGCATTCCCAAATCCAAAATCCTTTCTATCCGGCTTTCGGCTCCGGTAAATTGATTTCCGTGATCAGCACGCCGATAACTGAAAAAATCGTGAATACGAAAACCCGCCACAAGCTGTTGACCGCAATTTGAGATATTTCGATTTGAATTCCGCTGATTAATGCGACCGACACAATGGTGCTGGATAAGCCGACAATCACTCCGCACAAGACCGCTCCAAGAATCCGCTGCCGTATATCTGCTCCTCCGGCGCCCAGCGTAACGGCCGCCCCGCCTATCAGCGGGATCGCCAGGGCAAATCCCCAGATCTGTTTTAAACCCGGCAGCCCGGAAGACTGAGTTAAGTAGAATAAATCAATTGCGACAAATATGACCATGGTCGCAATTGCACACAACGCTACATGCCAGTAGCGCGGCCGCAGGGCAGATCTTAGCTGGCTGCGTTGGTGCATGCGGTGTCGAATCGTCAGGGGCCAGTTATAAAACAGGTTAAAAATTTTGTGCTCCAGCAGAGCACCCCGTTCCCCAAAAACCGGCACGACATGAACTGCTTCGGTAGCCCAATGTCCCGCCATAAAACGGGCCAGGGCCGGATAGCGATAGGTCATTTGAATCGGAAAGGCCAAATAGCCGATGTATTTAAAAAATCCCAAAAACACCGCAATATTGTAATCTTTGAAATTTCTCTCGCGGATAACAAGATACAGCACATAGAGCCCACGAACCAGGGAGCCCGGAGAGATCGGCACCACCTGAAAGAGGGCGATGATGCCTAATCCGACGGCATAGGCCTGACCGCGGGGCATATCCGGGTGAATAATGATGTAGATTATGGCTACCACCAGCGAAACTACCTGGGTTACCGGCAGGGTGCACACATGAACGGCGAGACTTTTTAAATACTTCTGGATATACGGTTCTTTGATTTGAGAAAGGATGACCGCGGCATCGTCATCGTTTAACAGGTGTTTTTCTTTTCCTTCGGCGACCATGTCCCGCAGCCACTGCTCGCGCAGTTCATTTTTGAAATATAAACGTACCGGCCGCAGCAAGTAGTAGTCCAAACGATCTTTGGCGTGCCGCCAATCGGTTAATATTTTATGAATTCCAACCGGAAGCAGGGACAGGGGTAAATGATAAGCGCAGCGCCAGATATGTCGGGTCAGTTTTAAAGCAGACTGATCACTCACCCGTTCATCGCGATGCCAGCTGATTATTTTTTCGATAAATTTGGCTCGAATTGATTTTTTCAGGTAGCTCCAACTGGTCAGCATATTCAGGTAATGTTTGCGCCAGAAGGGCTGGCCCCAGATTCGTCGGATAAACCGACCGATAAACGGAATCATTCCGAGCAGGGCAAAAATTATGGTCGCCGGCTTATTGTTCTGCAGGTTTTGGCGGCATTGATCGGTTATGAGATTGCGAACTTTCCAGCCGGTGACCGCGTTTTTCAGAATTGTGCCCCACAGTTGCGGGCTGTAAAGCAGGCGTACATGATTGTGCGTAATATCCGGCACCGAGTTTCGATAGACCTCCTCCGCGCATTCCAGCTCACTCAGCATGCCGTCCATTGCGGCAAACTCGTTTTGATGGGTTGCGATATACTGCTTCAGTTTAGCCAGGTCACCCCGGTCAAACTGCACCAGACTGCCGCGCAGCAGACCGGTGATTATCAGCTTGAAATCCCCCGGGCTCATGGGTAAAAAGGGCAACAACGCAAGTCCGGCCCTGAAATCTACGGCGGTCAGGCCCTCGGCCGGAGTGTCTTCGGTGTCAGTGCGTTTCAAACAGTTCGGCTGGCTTTTCCAGGTCGACCATTCATACTGTCTGGCAAACTCATGGGCTCCCATCTGATGCAGGTGCTCGACGAAATTTTGCATGAACTTATATTTGGCACGATATTCAGGCGACCCCAATTTCTCAGGATCCGCCTGCTTGCCTCTTATCCAGCGTTTCAGAGAATCCAGGTGATGATCTACTTCCAGACGCCAGGTACGCCCCTCTACCCATTCACTCAGTTCGCCACAACTGCCCAAATTTTCATCGATGAAAGTTGCGTAAATATCCACCACCGCTTTTTCTTCACCCATAGCGATTTTAGCGCCCCGGCGGATGAATTTTTGCCACAGCGCACCGGCCCGGGCAGCCGCCGGATTGACCTGCAGCTGGAACGGCCCCTGGAATCCGAGCCAGTAAAGTGCATTGCGAAACAACCGGGAAAAACCGGAAGGCGGAATTAAAATTTTAATGGCATACACGCCGCCGACTTGAACTTTACCGTCAAGTCCGTGTTCTGAATTAATTTCAAGCACCCTGACCCGATACACCTGGCCGGCAAATCCACCACCAATAAACTTTTCTATTACCAGGCGCACACTGGCGTTGCTTGAAGTATCTACGCTCGTAACTGCATATTCTAGTTCGGTGCCGGTTTCATAGCGTTCAATCTGCATGGGTCGATGCAGGGCCATGCTTTGGTAGTCTTTTTCCAGCAGCCGGTAAATCTCAACAGAGTTGTCCATCGATATCCTTTCTTTCTGAACCTTTAATTTCGAACGGCGAATATTGATCCCATGAACCTTTTATAATATCATGAATATGAGAATTTTACTAGAATTATCTGCACGCTGCATCCTGGATAAACGTTTCCTAGGGAGTGTATTGACTAATTTGATTTGATTGTTGTAGGCTGATCCACTATTGTACCAAAAGGGGGCGGTATGGGATTTCTCTCATGGTTTTGTTCAGGGTTAATCGTTGGAATTATTGCAAAATTTCTCATGCCGGGTAAAAATCCGGGTGGATTTGTTATTACCATTATATTGGGAATTGCAGGTGCATATGTGGGGGGATATATCGGGTCTCGAATCGGTTTGGGGACGGTCAGCGGTTATGATCCACGCAGTCTGTTGATGGCAATCGGCGGCGCGATATTTTTGCTGGTTATTTATCGCATCTTTAAAAAATGACAATACCCATTGTTCAAGCTCTTATAACGAATTAGATGTTTGAAAGAAGCCACGATTTAACACGAATTTTCACAAAATAAATATTTATATTTCAACAAAAGCGGATTGCGGGAAAAAGCAGTACGGGCATTCAGTCGGCGCTTCATCATCATAGTGAACATATCCGCAAATCCGGCAGCGCCAGGCTGACTTGCCTGGATCACCTTTTAGCTCAGCCGGATCCAATTCACGATGGATCGGCAGTTCCTCCAATGGCGGCATAATCGGTTGATAGACGTTCATTGCGTATCCCGAGACAATGTAGCGTTGAATCTCGCTGGTCCCTTCGTATATTCTGAACAGGCGTGCATCCCGCAGCAGCTTTTCTATCGGAAACATTTTAGTATACCCATAACCGCCGAAAATTTGCAGGGCTTCATTCGCAACTTCAAGCGCTGTTTCAGTGGAGTAGAATTTAGCTATGGATGCTGAAATTGTCGGATCCATCGCATTGTCGGCTTCCCAGGCAGCTTTCCATGTCAGCAGGCGCGACGTTTCCACTTTTTGATACATCTCGGCAATCTTATGCTGAATGGCTTGAAAGTTTGCGATTTTAGTACCGAAGGCGCGGCGTTTTTTGGGCGTAATCAATCGCAAACTCCATGGCAGAACGCGCGGCTCCAATGGCAAAGGCGCCAATAGCCGGACGGGTGCGTGAAAAAGTCTGCATGGCCAGCACAAAACCTTCGCCGGGCGGCGCCATGACATTCTCTTTCGGAACTCTGACATCCTTTAATTTTATACCGGTCGTGTTGGAACCGCGCTGGCCCAATTTGGGTATTTTGCGGCCGATGGCTACGCCCTCCCAATCTCGGTCAACCAGAAAAGCACACACCCCTTCATGCTGCGAATCGGGATCCGTGGTGGCGAAGATGGACATGTAGTCGGCAATACCGCCGTTGGTAATCCAGTACTTGGTGCCGTTCAAAATATAGTCATCACCGTCCCGTTCGGCCTTGCAGCGGATTCCGGCTACATCCGATCCCATGTTCGGTTCGGAAGTTGCAAAACATATCAGTTTGAAATCATTTAATATTTTCGGAAGATACGTTTTTTTGAGAGGCTCATTTTTGCACAGAAGAAGGGGTTCCAGGCCAAGGGAGTTGTCAAAAAGTGACGTCGCAAGGCCCGGGCAGGCCGCGGCGAATTCTTCGGTCATCACAACACTTTCGATCAATCCCCAACCCCTGCCGCCATATTGCCGGGGGATATCGCCATTGATCAGTCCGGCATCATATGCCTTTTTGATCAGGGGCAACGGGGTTTCATCGATTTCGTCATAGTACCAGGCAATCGGCAATATCTCTTTTTTGGCAAATTCCCGCGCTTTTTGCTGTAAGTCAAGTTGTTCGGGTGTCAGGGTGAAGCCAAGCATGGAATACCTCCTGTAATAAAGTTAGTCTGCTGGTTTTTATGCTGCCCATACCTCTTATGAAACTACATCGTTTATTACAAAAATGTAGTTTCTTTTTCGATCAGACTGGACGCGCGCGGCCAGAGGCGGCTCTTATACTTAAAGGCAAGGTTCCAATTATACAGGGTGTCCATGCGTAACGCAAGCCCATGCAAAGCTATCAATTCGCCATTAACAGACTTCACCGCGATTGATACCCTTGTAAAAAATCGAAGCATAACTTATTAATAATATTATGTTTGGCCATACCTGAAACCGACAGGAACAACGTGCAAAAAAACGCTGGAAAAATTGTAAATTATTATGAAATGCTTGGAATTGATCCAAAAGCCGCATCGGAAGAGATCAAGCGGGCCTATCATGATCAACTAAAAATCTGGCATCCGGATAAGAATGCCGACCGTCTGGCAGAGGCTGAGGAAACCACTAAGATACTGAATCAGGCCTACAGTGTTTTAAGCGATCCCGAGCGTCGCAAACAATACGATAGAATGCTGCATTATACTAAAGGCAAAGAATTCGGGAAGATTTTAGATGAAAATGAATTTTGGGAAAAAGTTGAAAAAGCGGCGCCGGTTTTAAAACGAATCCTGAAAGACCAGAAGGACCTATACGCGCTTTTTGTAGACTCAATCAAAGGTAGATACAAGCTTCATCCGGCTATTACGGGGATTATCGGTGGTGGATTGCTGTATTTCATCGTACCGCTGGACCTCATACCGGATTACATCCCGATAGTCGGTTTATTGGATGATTTTGCGGTCCTGTCGGCCATAATCAATTCCTTACAGGGCGAATTGGCCGACTACCGTAAATTTAAAGACAACTAAATGTTCCCTAATCGATCAAAAATGACCCGATAAATTTTCTGACCTCATTTTTACCGCGATAGATGCCAAAATGCCCCTCACACAGAATGTCCGCATCGAGCTGGAGCATAAAATTCAATGAGTTGCGGTAGTCATCGCGGTCGGATAATAGGGAAGGGTCCAGCGGTCCGTGGACGTCCTGACCAAAGAGAACTTTGACCGGGCCATATTTTACCAGGTAAACCACCGATCCGGGGGAATGACCCGGACAATGGTGGGCAATCACCTGACCATTGCCGACCTGAAATGTTTCGGCCATATCTTTTATAATGCAGTCAATTTTTAGCGGATTCATTCGAGCATCATACCAGGCGGCGGCCGTTACCTGGTTGTCGCCATTTTCCAGGTATACAGTATCCAACTCGTGCGCCACAATTTTGCAGCCGTATCGATCCCTGATCCTTTGGGCACCGCCGGAATGATCATAGTGACAGTGGGTTAAAAACAGGTACTCAATTTCAACATTCGGCGGCAATACTTGTGAGATGTTATCTACCAGCATCTCATGCTCTACACCGCAACCGGAATCGATCAAAATGGCTTTGTCGCCAAAGCGGACCAGATAGATAGCGGCATCCTCCACTGTTGTATACTCGGCACCGCCGACCTGCCACAGATTTTCCATAATTTTCATCTCAACGATCCCTTTTCTTCCTCATTTTTGGTATCAGTTTTTAGTATTATAATCTTAGTTGTGAATTCTTTTCAGTTTGTGCAAAAACCATTTCGCCAGACACAAAGACACGTAGGATAATTTTACCCAAAGGCTGCACTTTGTGTCTGGGGCAATTCTTTCCGGTTTATCCAGGTTAGGTTATACCAAATCAATTGACTAAAAGCATGAGAAAAATAGAGCCGTAAAGTTAAATATCCCAGCGGATCCCTATCCGATCGTAAATCTTGGACAATTTAAAAATCATATGGTAATAAGCGCAATACTAGATGAAATTTTTCTATCCGGATCATTTGAGTTGAAATATCCTAACCCGAGATGGAATTCGATGCACGAATTTTCAGATGAGATAACCCTAATATAAGAGGAGTTTTTTTATGAGAAACACTCTGCTTGCGCTATCTTTTGGCGTATTGGTTTGGATTACGGTTGATGGTCAGGCCGCGGATATTCCGGTCAGCGAGGCGACCGCAGAATGTCTGGACTGTCATGCTTCGACTCATCCAGGGATTGTCAAAGACTGGCAAAACAGCCGCCATGCGGCCACTACAACCAAACAGGCCCTGGCTGTTGATGGACCGGCCCTTAAAGTTTCCAGTAAAACAGTCCCCGATAAACTGCAAAACAGCTCGGTGGGTTGTGCGGAATGCCATACCCTCCGGCCCGGAGCACATGCCGACACGTTTGAACACAACGGTTATGATATACATGTTGTTGTCAGCCCGAAAGATTGCGCCACCTGTCACACCATTGAAACAGAGCAATATTCTAAAAACCTTATGGCCCATGCTTACGATAACCTGGACGCCAACAAGCTGTATCATAAATTGCAGCTCAGCATCAACGGCCGCAAAGAATTCAAAGATGGTAAAATAATTTATGAACCGGCCAATGACGATACCAAGGCAGAGACATGCTATTACTGTCATGGGACCAAGCTAAAGGTTACCGGTACCGAAGTCCGGGATACGGAACTCGCCGGAGAACTGGAATTTCCGGTTATCGAAGGCTGGCCCAATCAAGGTGTCGGCCGGGTGAATCTGGACGGAAGCCTGGGATCCTGTGCTGCCTGTCACACGCGCCACGCCTTCTCGATTGAAATGGCCCGTAAACCCTATACCTGCAAAGAATGTCATGTGGGACCGGATGTGCCGGCTTTTAAAGTGTATGCAGCCAGCAAGCACGGCAATATATATTCGGCCATGAACAAATCGTGGGATTTTAATGCCGTCCCCTGGACCATCGGCAAGGATTTTACGGCGCCCACCTGCGCCGCCTGTCATGTCAGTTTACTGGTCAACACCGACGAAGAAGTCGTTTCTGAAAGAACTCACCAGATGAACAATCGGCTGCCGTGGCGCATTTTCGGGCTGGTTTATGCTCACCCGCACCCCCAGAGTCCGGATACGAGCATTATTCGCAACAAAGACGGCCAGCCGCTGCCCACCAGTTTAGCTGGTGATTTTGCTGCGCAATATCTGATCGATGAAAAAGAAATGGACGCCCGGCGCAAAACCATGCAGGCAGCCTGTTTGAATTGTCATGGCACCTCCTGGGTCAAGGGCCAGTGGCAAAGATTTGAAAACACCATCCGGCAAACCAATGCCGAAATTCTAACCGCAACCGGTATTATGCGCGACATCTGGCAAAAGGGCCTGGCTGATCCTAATGATAATCCCTTCGACGAGGCCATTGAGAAAAAATGGACCGATACCTGGCAATTTTATGCCAATACCATTCGATTTGCATCCGCTATGGGGTGCGGCGGTGATTACGGAGTGTATGCCGATGGCCGCTATCAATTAGGCCAGGCGTTGCTCGAAATGAACGACTGGAGGGTGCTGCAGGAAAAAGTCGCTGCGAATCCAAAATAACTGGAACTTCTCATTGATTACCATGCAAAATTCCGGAAATAAATTGTCACCAATATAATTATCTTTTCTTTCTATATGCAAAAATCTACCAGCCGAAGCGTTCAAGGAGCCGAATGATAATGTTAGAGTCAGGTAAAGATGACGTTGCAGCGAATCATGTTGATCGAAAATTGATACCCGGGCAAAGTTCCCGCTTCAAAAAGCAGATCGAATTTATCCTTGAAGTCGATAATCTCAAGCATGTTCTGCGGCAGACCATTTTGATGGATCGATCGCGACGGGAGAATTCAGCCGAACACTCTTGGCATATCGCCTTGTTGATACCTGTTTTAGCGGAGTATTCTAAGGAAACGGACATCGATATGTTTCAGGTGATGAAAATTCTGGTGATACATGACCTGGTCGAAATTGATGCCGGTGATACCTATTGCTACGATGATAAGGGCCGGCAAGACCAGACTCAACGGGAAGCAATAGCCGCAGATCGAATTTTTGGTCTTTTGCCAGCCGATCAGGCTGCCGAGTTTCGAGCGCTCTGGGATGAGTTTGAGAAACGAGAATCTCCCGAGTCCAGATTTGCCAATGCGCTGGACCGGGTACAGCCGTTTTTGCACAATTACTTTACCAATGGTCAAACCTGGCAGGCGAACAATATAAATAGCCGTCAGGTTCACGAACGCATGCGACCGGTGAAAGACGGTGCCCCGGATCTCTGGGATTATGTGAATAATCTGATCGAGGATGCGGTAAAAAAAGGGATTCTGGCTGGTTAGCATTTTGGACCTCACCATGCAACCTGATAACACACAGCCGCTGATCGTCGCCAAGAAGCTGACCCGAATTTATTCATTGGGCGATAGTCAAGTAACTGGTATAAATAACCTCAATTTTGAAATTGCCGCCGGTCAACTGGTTATTCTGAAGGGAGAAAGCGGTTCCGGCAAAAGCACATTGTTGTCTTTACTGGCTGGACTGGACCGGCCGACCAGCGGTGAATTAACGGTGGCCGGCCATAATCTCACGATTGCTTCTGACACTGATCTAACCCATTTCAGACGTGAAGTCGTCGGGATGGTGTTTCAGTCTTTTAATCTGATGCCCACGCTGAATGTACTGGAGAATACATGTCTCCCCGGACTGTTGGCCGGCAAGCCGTATCACGATATCAAATTAAAAGCCATGGAATTTATAGACTGGCTCGGTCTTAAAGCCCGTCTTCGGCATCGGCCGGCCCAGCTTTCCGGCGGAGAGATGCAGCGAACGGCCATTGCCCGGGCGCTAATCAATGATCCGGCAATCGTACTGGCCGACGAACCCACCGGCAATCTGGACAGCCGCAACGGACAAATTGTCATTGAACTGCTGGCCGAGCTGAATATGAAATGGAAACGGACCGTCATCATCGCAACTCACAGTACCCTGGCAGACTCGCTTGCCACCGTCCAAATCAGTCTCAGAGACGGGATGATTTTTGAAGTCGGAAAGTAGAAAGCAGACCGCATGGGGCATGGTGCATCGCGTGAAGAGACCGCGGGTGCCGAGAGACGGAAGACAGAAGACAGAGGACAGAAGTTAGAGGGCAGATGACAGAGGACCGAAGAAAATCGGCAGTTCTTGGTTCTTGGTTATCGATTGATGGAAGTCGTATTGCAGATAAAAGTTTCCAATTTACTTTTCGGCCTCCCAGCCGTTATCCTTTAACCTTGTGTCTTAATCTTTTTCAACTCAATAAACCAAATAAACTTAACCAACTTGATCAACTGCTTCGACCGTGCAGCAAATTCTTTTCTTTTTTAAATTTTTTGCCTGGTTTAGCCTGCGCCACACTCGCAAACATCCGGGGCGAGCGCTGACTGTTTTATTTGGCATTGCCCTGGGTGCGGCGGTGTTTACCAGTGTCAGGCTTTCTATTCATGCCTCCCTGGATTCGTTTACGAAAAGCATGGATCTGATCGCCGGCCGTGCCGATCGGGTGTTGAGTCGGCCGGGGGGGCGTGTGCCGGAGGACTTGATTCCTCAGGTTTTGCGTCACCCGGCCGTCAAAAGCGCTTCTGCGCTGCTGTCAACCTATGTCCGGCCTGCGCATGCTGGCGCCGATCCATTTTTGCTAATCGGGTTTGATCCTATTTTGGATCGGCCCCTGCGTTCCTGGCAAACTGATGAAAAGGCAGAACAGCAAGCTGATTTCTGGCTGGAATTGTTAAAAGATCCCTATAGCATGATCGTCAGCAAACTGCTGGCCGGCCGGTATCTGTTGCAACGGGGCGCAATTATATCCATTGAGCATGCGCAGCAGACGGTCGATTTTCGAATTGCCGGGGTCCTGGATCCGCAGGGGCTGGCGCTGGTTGAGGGCGGGCGGGTGGCACTTACCGATATAGCCACTTTTCAGGAATTTACCGGTACCTATGGCATGGTGGACCGGATTGATCTGCTGCTCAAAACGGGCGCCTCGGAACGGGAACCGGCAGACCTGCGCGAACTGCTGCCGGAAAGCATTGTATTAAGCTCGCCTTCAGCCACCCGGGAAAGCGGCCAGGGGATGATCCGGGCCTATCAGCTGAACCTTTCCATATTGAGTTTTGCTTCGCTATTTGTGGGTATGTTTCTCGTATACAGCCTGGTGGCCTTAAATGCCGCTTCCCGCCGTCACGAACTGGCTGTCCTGCGCTCCACCGGAGCTTCTGCCTATTTACTCTTTCTGGTTTTCCTGGCCGAGGGGACGGTTTTTGGACTTGCCGGCTGGGTGCTGGCGATGCCGATCAGCAGTATTCTGGTCAAATATTTGCTGCACGGCGTCAGCCAGACGATATCCACCCTTTTTGTGCGGGTTCAGGTGGACACCCTGTCGCTCAGCTTCTGGGAAATTGCCCTGAGTTTTGGCGTGACCGTGTTTATTTCCGTTCTGGCTGCGCTACAGCCGGCCCGCGAAGCGATGCAGGTGTCACCCAAAGAAGCCCTGGAGATTTCACAGCACGGCATGCAGCTGAAAAAATCGCCCGGCAGACTTGCCCTGGGCGGTTTGATATGCATTGCACTTGTGGTTCCGCTGTCACTGCTGCCCGGCGTGCTGGATATACCGTTGCCGGGGTATCTGGCGATTTTGCTGCTTTTTGTCGGATTCGCTTTACTCGCGCCCTGGTTTTTGACCCGGCTGGGCAGAGTCCTGTCTCCTATTTTGCATCGTGCAGCCGGTACGCCCGCCTATCTGGCCGGGCGCTATATACGGGACAGCGGCACCCGCACGGCGGTCTCTGTGGGAGCGCTAATTACTGCCGTGGCGTTGTTTGCATCGCTGGTCATCATGATATTCAGCTTTCGGCAAACCGTCGAAATCTGGACCTATCAGACCGTCAGCGGTGATTTATTCTTGACTCCGAAGCTAAACGAAGTAAACGAATTCCGTCATCCCATCTCGGCCGAGGCCCAAGCCTGGTTTCAGGCATTGGACCAACCGGTTGAAATTGTTCCCAACCGGCGCTATTTTCTGGAATATGACAATTTCCCATATGAATTTGAGACGCTGGATCTAAATGTTTTTTTTCGCTATGCGGACTTTTTCTGGATGATCGGTGATCCGGGAAAAATTCGCCCGCGATTGACCAACGGTGAAGGTGTCGGCATATCCGAGGTGTTTTCAAACCGAACGGGCCTGACCGTCGGCGATATTTTCCAGGCCCGGATCGAAGGCTCCCTGCTCGAGCTTCCAATTATAGCGATGGTGCGGGACTATCGCACCCAGGGCGGTGTGGTCTTTTATTCCCTGGAGCACTTTAAAGCACGTTTTCACGATCCTCGATGGAGCGGGTTGCGTTTCTTCTTTCAGGACCGTCATCAGGATCTGGATCGCGCCGTGGCCGATTTGCGAAAAAAAATTATCCGGCGCTGGGGTGACCGGCTGGAAATGATCAGCGGAAGGGATTTGCGCGACGGGATCCTGCAGGTGTTTGATGAGACGTTTGCGGTCACGACGGTGCTGCTGTTGATTGCGCTGGTGATCGCAGCCTTAGGAATCACGACCACCCTGACCGTTATGGTTCTGGAGCGCTCGCGCCAGTTGAATACCCTGTTTGCGGTGGGGGCCGGCTTCGGCCAAATTCGCAAAATGATATTATGGGAAGCGGCATTTATGGTGGTCGCCGGTGAATTGGCCGGTATGGTGTGTGGCTTTATCCTGTCATACTTGCTGGTATACGTGATCAATCGCCAGTCTTTTGGCTGGACTTTTCTTTATGGGGTTGACTGGTGGGCGCTGGGCCTGTCACTGCCGCTGATTATCATCACGGCCCTGGCCGCCGCTTTGCCGGCCATCCGCATGGTATTTTCCGAGCCACCGGCGACGCTGTTGAGGGAGAGGTGATTCGTTGTGGGACATTGGGTTTTCGTTATTGGTTAATAGTTATTTTTTATTGGTCATTGATTCCTGGTTTCAGATGTCAGCCCTGCCGCCGGTCAATAAATAAGCTGCTGATCTGATGGAACAGGAAACATAGTAGATCACCGCAGAGTTCACAGAGAACGCCGAAAGAGAAAATTTTGGAAAATCTCACTTTGAAAATATGAGGTGCGCCTGTTATAAAATAGATAAAGCGCAGCGACATCAATATTGGAAGTTGGGCGTTCGATGTTCAACGTTCAATTCAATAAGAATTCATTAGCTTATATGAAAGCACGCCAAATAAAAAACAGAGCTTTTTTTCTACTATTATGTATTCTGTCACTCTGCCGGCCGGGTTTAGCTGAAGATGAGAATGGATATCTATCCGTCACCGGTCCATGCAATCTCGAAATTCCCAAAGACCACGGCGACCACCCGGGTTATCGCACCGAGTGGTGGTATTACACCGGTAATTTACGCTCCGAAACCGGCAATCAATACGGATTTCAATTGACCTTTTTCCGCAGTCAAATCAGCCCACCGGGAGCGGATCAGAAATGGCCCCGCCACCCCTCGGCCTGGCGCACGCAACAGGTCTATCTGGGCCACGCCGCCGTCTCGGATATAACCGGCAAACAACACCTGGCTGCCGAGGATGTTTCCCGCGCTGCCCTTGGAATGGCCGGCGTCACTCAATCGGCTCGGCACACGACGGTTTTTTTAAAAAATTGGTCGACCGAAATCGAAGCGGATACGCACAAGTTGAAAGTTAATACAGCTGATTTTTCATATGAGTTGACGCTCAAACCGGCTAAACCGGCAGTGATGCATGGGGATCGCGGGTACAGCCGCAAGGGCTCCACGCCGGGAAGGGCCAGCTGCTATTATTCCTTTACACGTCTCGACGGACAGGGAAGTATCCGTATCGGCGAAACTACCGTCATGGTAACCGGGTCGGCCTGGATGGATCATGAATTCAGCACGGAAGTCCTGGAACCGGGCATCATCGGGTGGGACTGGTTCAGTTTGCAGCTGTCCGATAAAACAGAAATCATGGTGTTTCTGCTGCGAACGGAACAGGGCGGTTTGCACGCCGCTTCCAGCGGGACCTACATCGATGCTGACGGAACGACCCGTCATATAGCCAATGCAGAATTTAGCGTGGAAGTGTTGGACACCTGGAAAAGCAAACAATCCAAGACGCGCTACCCGGCTCGCTGGCGGCTGCACATTGTACCCTTAGCGATTGATGTGACAATCGTATCCAGGTTGCCCGATCAGGAAATGCGAACTCTGCGCACCACCGGCATAAGGTACTGGGAAGGCAGCGTATCGATCGATGGGACTAAAAATAAACAACCGGTTAATGGTAAAGGCTACGTTGAGCTAACAGGATATGCCGGGGCTTTTGATGCGCCTTTATGAGCAAACAAAAACCACAGCGGGATGAGGTGCGAAGTTATCAAGTTATTGGGCGGTTAGCGAAATGGAATTGAAGACTTTCTAAACCATCGATATCGTCATCAGGGAATCTTAGGCAACCCAACCTTTTTCGATATCCGTAGTTATCGAATCGATTTAGTATGCGATAATGCTCCCTGGCATATCGGTAAGCTGATCAAAAAAGCATTATCGAAAACAAAGATTCACGAACATCCGGTTGTTCAGCTCATCCTAAGTATGATTGCTTCGGTTTTATCGTTGAATGGCCATATTTTACATGAGTATCCCTTTTTTATCAGGCTTTATACTTTCAGGAATGTCACTCGCTCCAACCATCTGCCTCAGATTGATCTCGATTGATCTGGAAATAGCAGTCATAGCAACATCAGACGGTCTGTTCTCAAATGGATCTTGTAAATACTTCGCTATCATTTCTATGACGCTGAAGGTGCCAACAACAATACCGGTTATTAAAACCATATAGGCTCCGACTTTTGCTACCAGAGAAAAGGGTAAAAGCAGCGCAAATATAATTATGGCCGTTTGGGTAAAAAATGTATAAAATACGGGGAAAACCGTATTTTTTATCCGTTCGCATTTTCCCATATTATCACATTGAGCTCGCAGTGTTTGGTCCATTGCAGCATAATGGTAAGAATCCACTTTCCCTTCTCTATATAATCCAGAGAGATGGCCCTGCATGAATTTCAAAATAGCATTCGGTACATTCTCATGGTCGGATAACGAGGCGTATTCTTCAGTTGACAGATTACTTTTTACTTCAGGAGATACCGGCAAGTTGCGCAGTCTTGATGTTAAGGAAAAACACCAGGCAATCTGATATCTGGCTAATTTTCCAACTTCGTTTTCTTTTGTATCGCCTGAAGCTATAAATCCGAGTGCCTGTCTGATTAATGTTCTACTTTCATTTATGATACTTCCCCAAATAATACGCGCCTCCCACCACCGTTCATATGCTGCACTGGTTCTAAAACCCAGAAGAATAGATATGGCAGTCCCTAATATTGTCTCGATAGATAAAGGAATGGCAAGGCGATGTTTTTCATAAGTATGATATAGGAAATAAATAATTACGCTATACAAAGTGAAAAATATGATCCTTTTCACAATATGTATAAGTAGCTTGCCACTGGAGATAGTTGGTCTGGTATACATGATGTTTTAAATCCGGATAAATCAAAAATGTTAAATATTGTAGTTTTTTGAGCTACAAATCTATCATGCTGAGGCACCGATTTACACAAACGACAATCATCTAAATAATCAAAGCAGGATTTGTTGTCAAGATTATTAGGCTGCACTGGGACCGCATTTTCAGGCCAATTTTTCCAAACTATCAGATATAGTAATATGCTATTTTTTAACCAGCCCACCAGAATACGTTTGACCCCGCATAATTTTGTGATATATATGACCGAATTGTTCTGAATCTCGTCCGCCAGCGGGTCGAATGCACTTTTTCAAATGGAACCGATTCAAGTCTTAGAGCCCATTTCTTAAGCTATAATTTTCCCTGATCGTAACCGTTCAGAGGGTGTCGCTAGTAATTAGCGAAAACCCACCTTAAGTCAGGTTTTTGTTCTTTGAAAAATGCATCGATGGCATTTACCAGAGTTGGAAAAACCGGTATTGCTTTCATGCG
>Ga0056115_1000641_pt1 | contig 15633 bp, 13 predicted proteins | sample WorMetOlspDAHAB1_FD_77007 | JGI IMG/M metagenome (GOLD analysis project Ga0056115, IMG submission 77007) | Marine gutless worms symbiont microbial communities from Max Planck institute for Marine Microbiology, Germany - Olavius sp. DAHAB.1 ...
AAGCGAACGAGATAAAACTTGGCAGACTACTAGAGCCCCCAACTGTTTACGGAATCTGAAAATTTGGTGGCCCTGGGACGTTTAATGCGTGAAGGAGGGGCGCTTAAAGTTGCCAATTTTGAAAAAGTTCGCATGTTTGGCGCCACCTAGCGGCCTAATGCGTCAAAATTCGCTGAGCTTTTCGTTCAATTTGAATACAACTTCCAACTGTCTCCTAGATTTCCGAAAATCAGAGCAATTGCTCTTCTAGTTTTTGTTCCATGGGTGATCAAAGTTGCAAAAAAACTTGAAAACTGCACCTCGCCGTTTCTGCCCGAAAATATTCCAAGTCCACACCATCTCACATTAGAACGGCCAGAAGGAGCCGCCATAGACCGCCTAACACTACAGAAGTCGAATAGGAAACCAGGGTCAAAAAATTGATTGCGAATGTTTCCGATATTTCTACTTCCGGTTTTCGAGAAATCGGTAATTATTAATGATTTTCGAGCAATTGCGCACAGTATAAGCGCTAGGGAAGGTGGTAATACGGTTTGCTGCAATGCTATGGTTCGAAATAGGACAGACGACAGTGTGACGTATTGGTTCCCTTGAATACACCCTATGGCGAGACGACGAGGGCTAGAATTTGGCGTTTTTGATCAGACGCCACCAAAAACGGGCTCGTCGGCTCGGCCCTATGGGCCTCGCCGCTCGATCTTCTTTCCTCCACAAAACTACCACAGCCAAAGCATCGGCTCGGCCCTTCGGGCCTCGCCATTCGCCTCTTTCGCCACGAAAACACAACCCAAATGTGGGCTCGGCCTGTGGGCCTCGCCTTTCAAGCGTTGCAAATGCACCACGTGCCATTTTTTCGCCCTTTCGATGTCCGCCTCGCGGTCTCGGACATGCTGCGGTCGACTCCGACCATGCTGAATGTTGGAGCTTGTGATGACTCTCGGTTAAGATTATCGTCAGCTGGGTATTATTTTTTTATGGCAACTGCAGAATTCTGAATTCTTTGATGCTGAAAATTTGAAAAAGAATTTTGGTGTGAAGTCCATATAACTTCGCCATTTTGTAGGAACTCATTGCCTGCTTGCCTACATTAACTCTGCTTGAGAGACTGGTGTCCTGATGATAGCATGGGCCTTGTGAGTCTCTGGTGGTTTAAGAAAAGGCTTCTGGCTAAAACTGCTGTGATGACACTGAATATGTTCCAAATCTTAGCGCACAATATGGTCGCAGATAGTTCACTTAAATAATGGTCTATGTTGTGGCCATTTTGTACGTGTTTTTTTACTGATAAAAAATCAATTCATTTATTTCAGGCATCGTGGCCCATAGAAAAGGAAAAGCAGACAGAGAGAAACAGACAGGAGTACAGAAACACACTCAGAAACACAAAGGAACTCAACTACATAAGCTTCTGTTTTAGCTGATTGTTTAGCAGCCAAACACTCATAACTGCTGGAGTTGTTTGCAGATTTTTGTTATACTGTTGTTGTTTGCACTGCGATATTTGTAGGTACCTGTTGTTTCTGCAGTTGAGGCAGGACGTTATGACTGGAAGGTTAGTTACTTCTTTGTCATACAGCAGCATTTGTGTATAGACCATTTTGTAACCTTTTGATTGAGACTGAAAATGTGGGAAGTCAAGTCAATTTTGCTGCGGACTTATACTGCTGACTACCTTGAGATGTTCTCAGTTTCTCAGATCGTAGATGCGTTGAAAGTTTGAAACGAAATAAACTTTTCGCGAAATTTTAATTTCAGTTAAAGTTTACGTGCACATGCACAGTTGCAGCCTTGCATTAATGCATACCTGCAAGAAATGGTAATGTAAGTGCACCAGAAACAAGAGCTGTTACTGCTTTCGTGACTGGGACTGTCATACACAAAATCACTGTGAAATGTATGTGTACAACAGTTGGACATTTCTCTTCATACTGGTGATCACAACGGCATAACTACCAGTGCTCTTTTCATCCATGATGACGACGACAAAAATTTTTGTCGACGAAAATTGATAAATGACGTCAAAAATTAAGCACTTTTTGTAGATGTGGCAAAAAGCCAATGAGTGAGTGAGTGAGTAGAGTTTAACGCCCCACTCGACACAATATAGGTCATTTCGGAGGCGGATACACCCTGGCACAACAATGATCGAAGCTTGTCACTTTACTGTAGTACAACGCCAACAGTTCAGTGCATCTCGGCTTTTAGCCATATCTCTATATCTTCTCTTTTATATTCTGACATTGACAGTGTTACCTTTTAGGTAAAAAAAATGGTAATGTTAACACAATTTTCAATCATGCTGTGATAAAAATGTGATAGAAGTGGTCATTATTAACTTTTAGCCATATCTCTATATCTTCTCTTTTATATTCTGACATTGACAGTGTTACCTTTTAGGTAAAAAAATGGTAATGTTAACACAATTTTCAATAATGCTGTGATAAAAATGTGATAGAAGTGGTCATTATTAACTGTGAAATAAGCTTTTATATCGGGAAATTTAGTTGCTCCACTAAATTGTGACAAAAATTATGACATCGACCAGTGATTAAAATTATAACTGGAACTCGCAAGTTTTAGTCGACTAGACCAAGGCTGTGACTGAAACTGTCAGCTGTGGCTAAAACTTCAACTAAAACTTAAGGATATTAGTTGACTGGAAGTATGACTGACTTAAACAAAAACCCCTGACTAAGAGAACACTGGTAACTACATAGCCAGCAAGTGGTGCTGATAACAGTAAAAGGAAAGGAAAGGAAGTGGACTTGTATAGCGTCTATCGTCAGTATAACTCGACGACTAAGCGCTCGGATGTGGATCACACAGTTACCTGCAAATACACCACATCTGCCGTTGCATAGGATCATAAGTGTGGACGCTCATTTCCCATTGTTAGGCCTCTGAGCTTAGGCCACAGTCTTGTGGCTGTGTATTTGTGTCTTGTAGGCTGCCATGTTCATTTATGACGCACGCGTTACTCGGTTCGTACGCCGTCCAGTCACTGTTTGGTGACTACGACAGCCGAGACCATGGCGTTGGAACTCAGTACTTTTCGCACATTAACTTTGCTCCGCAGCAGTCGCCTGAACTTCTCGAACAGATTTCCGAAATGCACAAGACGCACAGGTCTGCGATTGTTGCTGATGTGTCCGTGTCATCGTATGTAGTTATTTTACTTATGTTTCTTTCTCGTTTTGTTTTTGCACTGGCTTCGGGCTGCCAAAGTTCAATCAACGTGTCCTTGTTATTGTTGATGATTCAATGTTGTTATTATTATTATTGATAATATTATTATGAATACGGGATTTAAGTGACACTGTCACACTAAAAGTTTTTTCGGGGCAATCTTCTGGAAAAGATATGTTGCGTATATTCAAGGAAGTTGCTAATATTCTCTCGTCCATAGTCCGATCACAGCATCTCTCCGTGTTTGTGCACATTGGACGAATGCCGGACGATGCAGACGCTAAGAATATCTTAACGGCTTCTCCTGTGGACAATGGAAGACACAGATGGGACTTTCTGGTACACTGTGGTTAAAGACATCATTGGTACCTGAAATAGAAGAACCTGTCCCTGAATGAGGAAACTGCTATGGCTCAAAAATTTCCGCTCTGCAGAGATTGATGTCTGCATTTAGCACCGTGCACACCTAGTGGTACATATTAGAAAAGAAGCAGAAAGAAGAGCATTGTGTGGCATTCAAAGGGGCCGTCATGTGTCACTTCACAGGTTTTTGTTCCTGAACCCGTAAGTGCCACATTTTTAGTGTATTTAATTCGGTTGTTTTGTACATTTGACATGTATAGTAACAGTATCTTGCCCGGCTGTGCCCTAAGTGTAGAAATGTTGAGTGCTGTTAGTTTTACGTGCTGTGCCACTTAATTATTTTTAAAAATGAATAATTATGCGAGCCAGTCTGTATGTTTGTGTATGCAGAGGGTTGTCGCCGGCCGAGTCTGAGCTGCGATATCTACTCAATGCCAATAAACTGGCTTTGTATGGTGTTGATCTGCACGTTGCCAAAGTCAGTTTATTGTCCACCTTTTTTTTCTTTGAATTGTGGAGCGTTTTCATTACAAGTGTTGACAGTCGTCATTGGTTGTTTTCAAACGAATGGTTTTGACACAGAATAAAAAGACATTAATTCTGATTGTCCTTAATATTCCGGAAGTGCTGCAGCCTGTTCCTGTTTCCATTCCTGGCCAAAAACCAGCCGAGCTTGAAATATGTCTTCTGTTAAAAGCTAGTATGTTAGTGATCGTTAACGCCGATTTTTATTTATTTCTTTTATTATGAAAATCATACAAGACTACACAGAAATGTAAGAAATACAATAAAAGCTACTAACCACTTACATAAACACTCAAATCTATGTTAGTAGTACTAATAGTCTGCAGCTCATCATGATAATATTTAGCAGCCAGCAGCTATAAAATAACATAATTTCAGCGTAAGCTGACGACCCTACGTCACTCGATAATAAACCCTTAGCCATGCTTCTGTGCACACAACTATTACAGAAATATTGATCAGAGACAGACTGAGCTTTACAGCCAGGGGCTGAAAACATTTTATTATAGAACGACCCTTGCCGTGCAACAAAATTAACTACCGAGTTCTATGAATTAGGCTTGCCTAACGGCAAACTCCAGTTTCAAAGTCACATTGGCCAAATTTGAACAGCTTCTTAGTGCCATTAAATCATAACCGGTTTTCGATTTGTCAGTGTGATGTCCAAGACAGTCGGTTTATCGTGGACGTCTGTGTTTTTCGTGCCGGATGTGTTAGGATGGTGATGGTCACTCGGTAGAAATTGGCGTTTCGTCGATCGGTCTCCTGCTGTACCGCGATAGGCTTCGTGTCAGCCGTTTCATGTGGCCGAAGATCATCAAGTTCTCGTACAAGTGGAACACGTTCACCATCAAACTTCGACCGGGCGAGGTAGCTTCGTGGTGTGAGGTCTCGATGTATGAATACTGATGTACGTGGAATGTTGTGTTGGTTCGAACCTTGTTGCGACCCTCCACAGATAGCAGTTGGTCTTGACTGGAGACTATTAAAACAGCGGTCTAGGCATATGTGCTGCGGGCCAAAGTCCATGAGTGTGGGCTTAAGCTGTGGCCTAGGCTCAATGCCGGCCCTGAGTGTGACACAGAGCTCTGCTGAGGTGGCATGTGCGGTTTGTGGCGCTATATACGCAAGCCTTTCCTTCTACCTTACCTTTGTCCCTGAAAGGGGCCACCTCGTTTCCTGACCGAGGGTCGTATGAGTATGACCAAATCGGGGTCGGCCTGTGTTCATTGTGTTTAGTTGTTTAGGTTTATTGAGTGGTATTGAGTTGTGTATTTTTCTGTGTGGTTTGGTTTTGTTTGTTAGTAAGTTAATCAAATGATTGGCTGGGAAGACTTACTCTCGTGATATCTTTCGTGTCGAAAGGTTTCCCCTACAAAGAGCAGATTGAAGAGTTATTTATTGTAGTGGTTTATTGTATGTATTCCCAACACGTAACACTGTCAATTTTCTCCAATTAATTTCACTTTTTTGATACATACTTTTCAAAGGCACGATATAGCCTATTTGTGCTGAAAGTGCTGCTAAACCCTAATCGGTCGATCTACCTGACTTAAGTCTGCAATGCAATTGTGTAATCGTGTTGTGTGTATAAAATCTAGTCGGAGAAGTCGCCCGTTTGTCACGAGTTCAAGCTGTCGAGTGACAAGATGTCGAAGCGTCTGTGGAAAACGTCCGTGGAGCATCACACGTTCTTTCGGTACGTTTGCTGTGGATTCCGATCGCTGTGACTTCGAGTGTTTTCCCCGCCTGCTATTTGTGCGATTTAACACCAGATCTCGATGCTCGTGAAGTGCCGTCTTGTCTTTCTGTTTTTCTAACGGGCCACATTTTGGCCAATTTTCACAAAAAAACTGGGCTGGATGTTAGATTCATGCCATTCACTGGCAGATAATGGTTTGTTTACATTCTTTTTGTTTGACAAAGACGTCGAATCTAATTGTTTTAAATTATTATTTAGTTTTGGATGGAGTCGGGGAATTCAAAGATGGGCAGGAGAAAAGTTGTGGTTAAAGCGAAAAAGTCCGGTGAATTCACGGGATTGTCTGGTTAGAAAAATCCATATATTCCCAGAAGTTATTAGTATGATATTACTTTTTCCTAATTGCAACTACCTACGGTTACAGTGTTTTCTGTATTTGTCGTGTATCGTGTGCCGGTAGCCGATCCTTGGGGATCTTCTGCCGGAAGTCTGCTATTAATGATTTCCTGGCACCTAAACCTAACCCCAACCGTACCCTGGCCCTAAACCTTAACTAAGCTACCAGTTCCCAGAAGGGAGAAAACCGAATGCCATATTACTCGTCACTCAAAGGTTGACGCCATCTTGATAACAGGGATCCGCCACGTCCTCCGTTGCCTGCCGCTAAGCAGCGTGTGCCAGGCAGTCGTATCACACTGCCAGCAAACGATTAAACGGGGAGCAGGTGCCAGTTGCCGACATGTGATACATTCACTTTTGTATTTTGGTGCCAAAAATTTGCCTGCAACAGTTGGTGGGGGGACTTGGTTCTGCCTGGAAAGTGGCCTTCAGCTCCACGTGCTGCTTATGGCTTTGAATAAGCCCACCTAGTTACCTAACAAATGGCGTTAGAAATGCCAAATTCGGGAGTTGCTTCAGACGTTTTGGTGTGTTGTTTTTGCCGAGACGGTGGTATGACGTTTTGAATGATTTGCTTCACCTTTTGTGTGTTTTATAGGTGGATTTAATTGTGTGTTTTTTCATTCTTTAGTCTTGGAGCAGTTAGTTAGTTCGTTCCTTTTTTCTTTTACTGTGTAATAATAATGATGATAATTGTGTTATGTAGGCCTATTTGTGCTCTTTTTTCTTATATAGCTCTAAATTTCTGACGTTGTGTTCCCAAATCATTACATTGTGTGTGCGCTGTTACAAACGGCAGCTTGCGGGAGCCAGACTTGCCAGCCAGCGACCTGGTGTCAAAGTTCGTGTCGAAGTACCGATACTCTGGTCGGACGCAGTACCAAGTGCAGCTGGCGGCGTCGATGTCTGCTTCGGCAACGCTGGACCGATCTGCGACCCTCGACCGGTCTACCACAGCCAGCCTCGCTTCCAGCCGCAAGTTCACCGGAGGATCTAAGAGCTTGGAAAATGGTTTGTGATGCGTAATCGTTCAAAATTTGCCAAACAGAAAACCGATCATTTTGTTTTCAACTATCTGCAAAGTGTGGTCCGTCCCCATCTGAAGTAACTTTCTTTCTCTACTTTCTGCAGTGCATGCGGAGTGACCTGTGTCATTTATCAACCACTTCTCTAACTTATGTTACCAAGTACTTAACTGTTATGTTTTTTGTACCTACTTTCTCTATGTAATAATTGGAGTAGAAATACTCGACAGTGATGATGGTAGTCATTTTATGCTCTTCAAAAACATGCTCTAGACATCTTTTCACATGTTCTTACTTCACTGACTAACTGTTTCGCAGAGTATGAGCAACGAACATTGTACGGCACCCTAGTGACTCTAGCCATATTACTGCGCATTATAAATCATCGTTTTATTATTATAATTATTATTTCCTATTATTCAGCCAAATATGAATATTTGGCCATCTACATTGGCTGAACAGGAATGCAAGCAGTGAAAGATCTGTAAAAACAATATGACAAATAATTTTAAAAAAGTCTCGTGTTTATGCGTGCGTGGAAACTTGTCTGTTGTATGTGTCTAAAGATATAATAAATAAATAGATATGAACCATCTGAGTGCACCAGCACACGCAATACTCGATCGCCATCCGTCCCACTGCTGTGCATGCTATTTCTACGGACATCATTCGCCAGACGATCGTTCAGCACTGCCGCGCCCCTGACTTGGAACTCACTGCTACCTGCTGTGTTAAACTGCGACTCTGTCTCTTCTTTCAAATCCATACTTGAAACTCGTTTGTTTTCTACTGCTTTCTGCTAACTACTCTACCTACCTGTTCCGCCAGCCCCTCTGTAGCCGACTAACGGCGTTACGGTGCTTTATAAATCTTCTATTATTATTATTAGTAGTAGTATTAGTATTATTATTGTTTTTGTTGCAGTGGTTTCGGCGAGTTACAGTACGGAACGCAGTGAGTTGTATGCACCCGACACACAACAGACGGCAACGCTTGATCTGAAACATCGTCGCCGTAATCCGACTTCTCCCACTCCGACGTACGGCAGCTACACTCCAGATATGGTGCGAGTTTTGTCCAAGCGTTGTTTATCACATCCCTCACACACGGAAATCATTCTAAGTCATCTTGTTCCTGGACACTGATGACTTAGTTGACTTACGTGCCGGAGGGTCTTTCATGCCAGAGGGATGGAAGGCTGAGTTGGTCTAGTTGGCGGACCCATGGTGGAAAGTTTCCCCACAAAGTCAACCTGTCAACCGTAGATCGGGCAAAGGGTGGAAAAAGTTTGTCGGCCAGTGACGGACATCCTGTCCACTGAACTTGTTTTCCCAAGCATTGTTTATAATATCCCTCACACAGAGAAATCGGTCTAAGTCCTCTCGTTCCTGAACACTGATGACTTAGTTGACTTACGTGCCTTATAAGTTGTTGAGCCTTGTCGCTGTTGTCACAACACTTCTCCATCTTCAGCTCGGTTCTATGACTCCACCGCCTCCGTCTTCCTCCAGCTGCTATTATCTGTCGCAACAGCAGTTGATGTTTTTATTTAGGCAGTTCAATCACAATGCAGTGTAGACTATGGATTAACTGCACCAGCTCGCAAAAATCCTTATTTATATTCTTTCTTGAATCCATTGCAACTGTATATCGCGAGTAAGTTTGTTTGCTATTCAGGCGAGAAGTCCTTTGGACCCTTCTGCGCCAGTGTACGGCCACACACTGTCATCTGCAGATGAGGCAAGGTTGCGTGCGTCGCCATCAAGTGCCGGTCGTGCTATGACCATGCATTATCAACCGGTGAGTTAGTTCTGTCGTTGAGTTTTTGTGTGCCTCATATGCACCGTTGCATGCGCCATTTTGTCGTTCATTTTGTTCACGAGGCGTCTGGCAGACGACTGCTGCCTCGTCACCGACGCTCGTCCAAGAAGACTGCGCTCGGCAGAGACTTGTATGCTTTTCGTCAGTCAGACTCGCACCAACTTCGGCGACAGAACTTTAGTGCAGCTGGACCTCGAGCCTGGAATTATCTGCCGACAAACCTCAGACAGCCGGACTTGATATACAGCCGTTTCGGACAGTTGCTGAAGGCATTTATATTTGATCAGTGGGACCAACTTACAGTGTGAATCCCCCTTAACTGCGCTGTAGATAGAAATCCTCTTACTTGCTGTAATCGTTCCTTTCACTTACTTTCATTGGTTCGTCTGTTTGCTGATAAGGCGATCAGACCGAGTGTCGTAAGAAACGACAGATCCAGGATTGCAATATTTGTTTGTCTGCAGTGATCTTGTTTGTCTTCTTCCATAATTATTTATTATTATTCTTATTATTATGATATTAAATATTGTGTTCCAAATTGCATAGTATTTTCTTCAACTTTCTCACTGATACCAACCTTTTCGGAAAACTAATATTTAAAGGCACGATATGGCCCATTTTTGCTGAAAATGCTTTAAATCCCAACCAATCTGTAAGGACAATAGCCTGTACTTCAGTTTGGTAAGGGTAAAGTCCTTCCCGAGACAGTGGTTCATAAGAAGGCGCTGATCTCCAGTTCCATATATCAGTGGATATTAAGAGCTTTCTGTGTGATGTCTAGGTTGCCGGTGGCTATGGACAGTACTCGGACCCGTATGGCACTGGCCATCGCTTTGGACCAGTGTCGCCTCAGTGGAATGGACCTTACGACCGTAGTAACTCTTCACCGATGGTATTTTCTGTACTATTATTGTACTGTATTGTATTGTACTTTACTGTATCATTCGCAGCATAGTCTGCATGGATGACATTTGACTCCCAAAAGCGCTGCTGTACGGGCAGCTCAAGTCAGTGCAGCGTCCTGCAGTCCGACCAATGAAACAGTTCAAGGACGTTCTGAAGTCATACCTCAGATGGTGCAACATCAAGAGGTCAACTTGTGAGACGGTCGCACAAGCGAGATCTTCATGGCGCCGAACTTGCTTTGCCGGCGTTTCTGAATTTAAAAATAACCGCGTCGTTGCACTCCAGGAGAAACGTGCCCGCTGCAAGGAGTGCCAATTCATAAACAACGCTGCAATCAACACGGACCATGTCTGCCACATTTGCGGCCGTCAATGTGCTGCAGCCATTGGACTTGTGTCACATCTAAAAAGTCACAAGCTCTGAGCGTCATCCGTCTACCTCGACAGGAGATTCCACCATTGTATTGTGGTGGAGCAACTGTTGGTTGTATAGTGACAGAATCTTCGGCCGTGGGACCACAGTGCAGTCTGAACCTGTTTAACTGCTTTTTAGAAATGCTCTTACTTACTCACTTAATTACTGTCAGTTGAATCACAGAATTTCTTGTGTCATGTGTGGTGCTGATAAAACTGCATTATGCCGTGTTCTGGTAAGTTGATGATTAAGTACCCCGTTCAATTGTAATTGAACAGAGTGGAGTGGATCGTCTTCCCGCATTCCAAGATGACCACGTATTTGAACAGCAGTACAGGTCTGGAGTCAGAGGTCAAGGTTCATGGGCTCAAGGACACCCGCAGAAGTCGTATTACCAGTTCTACCCGGACACTGGCAGACAGCAAAGCCCACTGGTGTCTGAGGTATTTCGGTATTTTCAACTCATTCATCAGCTTTTTTCATTCATGCAACGTGGCCACACATATACATTGCACAGTATAAAAATATCTGAATGCTTAATTCTCCACAATTCTTACCAGAAGTTGGCGCTGTATAAATCTTCAACTTATTTACTTACTCAGTAATCAGATAAATTATTGTGTCTTGGTTTTGAGAACTTTCTACATGTTCATTATTTGCTATATGTTCTAAGCCACTTTGCACGAACCAGTTTAACAGCCATTTTCCAATAGATCGTGTATCAGCTGATATGTACTTTTATTTCCCCTCCTCTGCATCAAACCGATGCAACCCCTTAACGCAACCCAAGCAGTCTCTTCCCTTGAAATTGTATAATGAAATTAATAGTTGACTGTCGGTCAAATTGTGAAATTAGCAGTAAAATAGCAAGCGACAGTTGATAACAGCACATAAATCAGATAATTACTGCCGGCAGGTTGTATGTTGACAACCCTGTCGATAGTTCATTTTAAACTATTTTGTTTAGCCATTCATTAACGTTAATCTGTAGTCGGCAATATTTTACATACGACTATGTGACTTTTTTGTGATTTACATTTTAATGCTGCTAAAGAGAGATTTAAGTGCATGTTACATTATGTATGAATTAATTGTTACTAAATTTGAGTTAATTGTTGGTGCTTTGCTGACAGCGTTCGTACGTTAGCACGTCAGGAAGTAATTACGCTGGATATCGTGGCTACGGAGGAGATGATGGAATCGATCACGACAAGGTTTGATTACTTATTTGCTTGAAATCATTATCGGCGGTTTTTTTTTACACTGAATCATGTCTTCACATAGATTGGAAGTTTGGTTGGTGACACCCAGAAACCACATGTAAGTATGTGATGAAAGCGATTAAAGTGTTCGATGATGACACAAGTCACTTTTACAGGTATTGCAGAAAGGCGGAAAAGGCGGGTCTTTGGACGACTGCAGAAAACTCGCCACACAGGCAAACCCGAAACTCTTTGATTCTGAGCGAAATATTTTTCTCAGGCATTTCTCCAACTGTTTGTAATTTTTCTCGTGTCGGTTGTGGTTAGTGTCTGATTATCTTCATACGATTAATTTATGTTAATGTCGAAGAATGTCAAGTTCATGTATGTCACTCCTTTTTATATTTTATACATTTTAGTCTATTCTGTGTTGCTCCACGTTAATAATGTTAGCAGCTTCCATAGGTTCATCTTTGCACTGATGGTCTTGTGTTCTGCACTGCCTTTTTTTGCTTGTTTTCGTAGCGGAAATTTAGATGCTGTTAGTTTATAGCACTTTCCTTAACTATTGCCAGGTCACTTTCTGTCTGTTACTGGCTCAGTTTTATATTGGCTCCAGTGTTCAGCTCCCTCTTAGTTGCTGACCCCACAATCCGACAACCTGGCATTGACCTTCCTCAACAACAGTGGTCTCTGCTGAATCGTTTCTGCACTGCCCAGAGCCACTGTGGCGCCTGTAGAAAGTGATGGTATCTAACAGACTCAGACCTATGCCACTGTGGTAAGACCCAGGCAATGTCTCACATTATCAGATCATGGTGTCTGACGAAACTGAATAGCGGTTTGTCCGGACTTCACTCTGCAGATGAGGAATTGATGATGTGGTGCAGCAGCTGAGCTTGCAATGTGAACCCACATACGAAAGAAGAAGACATATTCTCCTGGCCTGTGTTGGTGGCGTGATTCAGTGGTTAGGACGTCAGTCTTTGGCTGGCAGACTTTCTCTGATCTAAGGTTGACATTTGACCACTTCATGGTCCGCTGTGGGTAAAACAACCAGGCCAACTCAGCCTTCCATCCCTCTGGGATCGGTAAGTGAGTAGTAATCCATGTAATTACATGCATTACGGAGTTGGAGACCATTAAACTGCAGACCAGGGCTGTGTATGGCTGATTGGTCGTAGGTCAGCCTGTGGGTGCAGACTTAGCCTACGGCCTATAGGCTGTACACCCGCTCTCTCTGTGATACCGTGGCTTGTGGCGCTATATAAGTGTTATATGCCTTTGCCTTTGGTGAAAATGCCGTATAGCAACCTGTCTTTTTCAGTGGGTTTTGCGGTCTGTTTGTAGGCTCTAACGGATGCCATATTGGCAGTGACGTCGATGAATACCGATCTGTCGGTGCAAAAGATTGAAATAGTTCGCAACAAATCCGTCACACAGTAGTCGGCTGGCGTGCGTGGACACGTCGGAAAAATGTCTTACCGTCTGCAGATCGCAGTTGCATTCGTTTGCTACTTTGAATGTCGGGTGTTAAGTCGTCGCTCATTTTTACCGATAGATTTTGATCGCTTTTTTTCGCTGCTGTTTGTACGATGTACGCGAATGCACTCGCTTTTTGCGAGCGATTTTCTTCAGTTTGTTACATAAACTGAATAGTGCACTTTTTGGGTTTTGCCTAACATCCGGCCGGGCTTAAAATCCGGCTCGGCCGGGCCTAAATCCTGGTCTGGCCAGACTGCGAAGAAAAGCTTACGGTTAGATGGAAAAAATAAGACGATTAGTAACCGTGCAAACATTCTTTTTACAGTTTGATAATATTAAATTACGTGCATGACTACCAGTCTTTTTATTTGTTTTTCCACCAAACCCGAGTTTCACAATGTAACTGTCTTTTCTCTGCATGAACCATAAAAATTGTTGCCGTAATAATATAATAATAACATAATAAATATAGTAATAATGTAATGCACCTGGCTGATAAAAGACAGTGCCACGATGGGCAGACCAGGTATGGCCAGATTTTAGACAGCACCATTTTTGTAGACATTGTACTTGTGCCAAAGAATAGTATATATTTTGTGTTTTGAGATTCTATTAGTTAAATGCGAGTAGTGACATGTTTGCTCACATGAGCTCAACTATTTGGTCAGTTTTTTTCTGGTTGAATTTGCAAACATTTGATTATCAGCATTTTGCGTGAAGTTACTTTGATATCACTTTTATTATTGTGCCAAGATATTATTTGCTGTTTTTTGTAGTATAACTGAGTTATTCTATTGAAATTTGATTGACTGGCAGTGTTTGTAGTAGCGGCTTGTAGTAACTAACTTATGTATATTAATGATGTTGATGGCTTTAACGACATTGTTTAAAGTCAGCATAATTGTGGATTGCCGTGCGTGCTGGAAAATTCATTTCGCAACTGTTACAAGTTTATTCCAGGCAACTCGCTTGCCAGATTGCGATGTCGTCATTTCATTTGTCAGTAGTCGTGCCAAACTAGTTTTCGTCGTTATTAGTGATTCGCTGTATTTTCGTGTATTCTTGTCTCTTGTGTTCATCATAGTGCTGTTTATACTTGCTTATCGCGTTATTAATGTATTAGTACCGTAAAAAAAATTTAAGCACAGTGTAGCCTCATTGTGCTGTACATGCCGTTAAACCCCGATCAATCGGATCGGTTTTATGCAAAAAAAGTGTGAGAAATTTTTTTCCAGTTAATTTGAAATTCTGTCGTTTAGAATCGTGTTTATAAAAGTTTGCCGAGAAGCGTTGATTATGGCGTTTGTGTGCTTTGTGTTTGAAATTTTCGCTGAAAAGATAGCACATGCATTCCCATCCGTGAATTTAGTCTGCATTATATAGGCAGTCCATTCTTTCATCTGTACTAGCTCACGCATTCTCCTAAACGTGATAGTTTTAACTATCTCACTGATATCAACCTCTTGACTAAACTATAATTTTTTGCGGCATGATGTAGCTTCATTGTACTGAAAGTGCCATTAAATTCCACCTTACAAACCAAACTCGGGTAACAATTTCTTTTGATTTGTTCTCGAGACTTTGAGACACTGTTGTTCAGTGTTCGCCTGTTTTAAATGCTGTCCAACCGTCGTTTTGTCAGCATTAACGACACACAATAGAGCCACTTAGCAGCAACACGTTGCTGCAAAATTATTTGTAAGATTTGGAGATTTCTAGGTTTTTGTCCACTACTTAACAATGAATCAGTCTTTCTTCCTGCCTTAGAGTACGTGTTCCATTTTTGCACCCTTTCTGTACCACTGCACTCCGGCGATATTTAAGCAGTGTGTAGAGAGAGGCTAACGGCATTAGATTAATTTGTAGATTATTGTCAATTGATAGATTATTATATGGAGCTGTCATTGCATTTGACATTTTGTAAGTGCTTCATAGACAAATTTGCCAGGAAACGATATATGTTGACCTTGTTTTGTGTAATTGTTAATGCTGCTAATTGTTCGTGTTGGCCGTCATTAAGTGCATCAAACCTACGGTATTGTACATGTTACTGGTGCAGTGGCTTCCCCAAACCCACTAGTTGGATTTAAGGAGACCTACTTCTAATGGGAGGGAAGGAAAGGAGAGGACGTGAGGAAAAGTAGGAAGGGAGGGGAAGAAAGAGGGAGGGAATGTCCAGTTTTTCCCTGAGCCAACCTGGCAACTTTAGTGGCGCTTGCGTTACCAGAATTGAACCTATACTGAACTTACACGTCGACATAACTGTCGTGTGGAGGATTATGCGAATTTTTAGGGACGCCGTTTGTTTCAGTTGGGCCATGAGTTTGTCTTTGTGTTTTTTGGGTTGCATGATTTATCTTTATGTTCATGTGTGTTTTGTTTTACCTTGGTCAGTTGAGTCATTTCCTTTCATGTTTTGTCTCTGTCGTAACTAACGTAAATTTGCCTCCTTCGAGTTTTTTGCACCCTCCCGATTATTGCGGGTTAGGAGCTGGCTCCATCCCTTTTAGGGCCATTGTGAACAACAAGCAATGCGAGATGAGGGGGTTATTTATGTCGCTGGTCATCCACTACTGAATAGATGTACAAGACTGCCAGGGTGTAT
>Ga0056115_1000642_pt1 | contig 15615 bp, 13 predicted proteins | sample WorMetOlspDAHAB1_FD_77007 | JGI IMG/M metagenome (GOLD analysis project Ga0056115, IMG submission 77007) | Marine gutless worms symbiont microbial communities from Max Planck institute for Marine Microbiology, Germany - Olavius sp. DAHAB.1 ...
GACTACAACAGGCTAACAGCACCAGAAATCTGCATTATGGGGAAGCAGACTGGCATAATTATATAATAATAGTGTAATAAATGCTATTTTGCAACTATTTTGTTAATTTTATTGCTTATGACTTGAAAAATAAATATCCGATATATATAAAAAATATCGGATATTTTCGACTGTGAACTAGGCCTTGTGCTCAATCACTGAGTGTGAGTGTGCATGTGGCCACAAGGCCGATGTGTGTTCAAGTGTAGTGAGCAGTCTTTGTCCAATTTCTTTTTTTCACCAGCCACACTGGGCCTTCCAATTGCAACACCTGCCATCCCTCTCATTTACCTGAATGGGTTGGATGTCATAAGATGAGTGAAGTCGTGTGCCTACCAGTGCAGTGGTTGAACAGAGTGTTGATTGCTGTAGAGATGTGAACATGATTATTTTGTATATTGTGCTATATTTATTAGTTTTATTTCTGCTTAGTAGCTCTGTGCATCCACAGCTGTATTGTGTACAACAGCCGTCGTTACTCTGAAAGACGAGAGTTCGTCAGAGGCGGCCATTGCGGCTCTGAATGGGAATATGTTTGGTGAACATAAAGTGGAGGTGAAGTTCAACCCATGCAACCGGTTGTTGTTTGTGGGAAATCTGCCACCGGATATGGAAGATAACGACTTCCGAGGGTTTGTGAATTCGCATGGTGCAATTGAAAGGTGTTTTCTGATGCGAAATGATGCTGGTAAGTACTGTGTTTGTTGATAAGTAACCCACTTGTTACGTTAATATTGCAGTGGTAATTGGCTTGTTTTTGTTGATTTTTGAATGTAATGCTGGTGCGAAGTTACCGAGTTAAACAGCTGTATGAAGTACATTACTCAGGTGGTCAATATCTTTGTTGTATTTACTCATATATTTTGTAGTTTAATGTGCTTCATTGTTTGCACTAGTTAATAGACCATTAGATAGTAGTTACTATATAGTAGAGCTTTAGAGCAAATAATTGTTTATTCATGTTGATTACTGCGATTAAAAAAATTAATCGTGCATTAACGTATTATTAACACATGGAACCACATATGAGGGACCACCCATGTCACTTGTGCACCCATCCATCCTCATCATATTACTCTGATGGTCTTGAATTTCAGCGTATAGAAAGAAATGCATGCTCAGAAGATGGTCATCATCAATGCGAATGTTCAGTATATGACATAATTGAATGGATAGGCCTTTATAATTGTATGACTGCATGCTTCACTTTTTCACAAGCAAACTTAAAACTTACCATAACAAAAGGATAACAGTGTAATGTCTCAGTTTGCAGGTAACACTATATTGCGACCCCCTTCCCTGTAATTCATTCAGGCATTTGAAACAGTATGCCTGTACCTTATAATACAGGCTTTCGGTGACCTGAAAAGTACATTATACATGCTAACCCGTCTGTTTGTGGGGAAAAAACGTCGTCCTGTTGTTAGAATAAAAATATTGATTGGCATTTATTTTTTATCACCATTAATTGTTTAATGCAATAACGCGCTAATTAATACGTTAATTCATCTCTAGTATATAGTAATTAGGGTACTGAGTGCATTGTCAACGTGGGTTGCAGGAGTCAGCAAGCGATATGGCTTTGTCGAGTTTTCTAAGACATACGATGAAGTTAAGGAAATATCTCTTAAGCTGAATGGAATGAAGTTACCGTCTGGAACAGTTATTGTGTCTGATGTGGTGTCGGCCAGTCTTGTTGATTTTAAACAGTTGTATGCATCCTGCATCTGTGTAAAGAATTTGCCGGACAGCTTTGATGATGATGATTTACTGCTGAAAGAATTCAGTGTTGTTGCAAAGCCTCTGTTTTGCCGTGTAAGTCTCTGGAAATTTTAATCTTGATGCTGTTATAATTGTATAGTAATGGTACGGTTAATTGGTGCAGACAATAAAGCTAAAAGTGATAAGATTCGTTTTGTTGCTGTAGCTGTGAACATTTTTCTGACACTTTTGCATGTTTCTTTTCTTTGGGATGTAAAGCATCGATACCAGAGAGTTAACTTCACCCAGTGTAGATACTGCATATTAGTCCAATGTTCAACTGTGTTATTGTTGCGCTGCATAAATATGAAAAGCATTTGGCCTGCCAACACCTGGTTTTGATAATTCATTGTCCTTCGCTATGTCACTGCTGTGCATACATGTAGGCAGTTTAAATTAATTAACATGACAGTGAGAATATGTATTATAACTATTGACTCGATGTGGTCTGTTTTTCGTATGCGGGTTCACCTTTCCAAGGTTTGACAGCCATTTTCTCTTTTCTGGATGACTAGGAGTCACAGGGCCAAATGTAGTCAGAAATCCCCAGAGTGGTTGATGTTGAGCCATAGCGAGCACTTCTTTTAGGGAGAGTTTCTTTATTCAGGTCTTGCTGTATAGTCGAACCATGTCACCTGAGGATGTCGCGGGAGTTCAGTCTTCCATGCAGAGGCTGTCAAGATCTTTGTAGCCTCCTCTTTGCCTAGCATTTGTGCAATGTCTGGGACGCTGTGATTGGACTATGGCCGGGAGATGGGCTGCTTGGTTGTCTGTCTTACTTCATTGTTCCATGCCTGTGAGTCTGTTCGACGCCATCTCTTTCTACGTGCGCCTCAATGGCCCTGTGCCATGCATAGTTGCATACATTACGTCATGACACAGTGCACATTTTGGTGCTGAGCATGTACTGGCTGACAGATAATTTGGTTGTGTTGCAATGCTGCAGGTTGCACGAAAAGATGACAAACCTGTCGGCTTTGCGATTGTTGAATATGCTGATGGTGCTACTGCTGAGATTGCGTGCAGCAAGTTGGAAAATGTGAAGATCGGTGGACAGCAGGTTGTGCTGGAGATGTGTGTACCTGGACAGACTGTTCCAGAAGCTTACAGTCGGCACATGTCGCTTCTGGTAAAGATTTGCTAAACGCTCAATATCCATGTGTTCTATTTGAGTGTTTTGCAGATATTTTCCAGTATTGCAGACTTGTTATGTTTTTGAACCAATGAAGCATTTCTTAGCATACAATTTATACACATTTCTGAATCATACGAGTATAGTTTATAATTAAATAAGGTGTATGATGTTAGTATTACGTATAGAAATGAATAATAACTTTTTTGGATATATTTATGTTAGTAAATGTGTAACTACTAGCATGTTGAATGCTACTTTGTGTACAGAAAAGTTCGGAGGTACAGCCACCAAAGGCGAAAAGGCATATAACGTCCAAGTTGATGAACATTCGATGTAAAGTGCCAACTGTGGAACCAAAGTTGTTGTCTGTTCTTAAAGAAAACTCTATTTCAAGTATGTTGGCTTTAGTTTGTAAAATATATGTGACGTATATTTTTCTGTGCCCTTAAACATGATATTATTTTGTAACTTTCTGCTATTATCGTATTAGTGACCATTTTTCCTTTGTACCCATGTAGCTGATTGTTCCTTCGAGCTGATGTGGATTTCACCGAGATAAATAAATGCTTGAAAAAAACATATGCTAGATTCGGCTGGAGTGTAATTTTAAAAACTTCCGTGCATGAAGTTAATGTCTTGTTGTGCTTATCATGTTTATTGTTTATTTTCGTGCGATACAAACGTTGTTAGACTTCAAATAGTTTATTGGTCGTTTGACGACTTTGTTGTTGGAGTTGTACGTTTGTGTTTGTTTGCTGATGTTGAGTGTGCGAGTTTCGTTGCATTGATGTAGTGCTGTACAACTTCCGAAGGTTATTGCACCGGCTTGAACAGTGTCAAATACATGAACACCAGCAGACGTTATCAGATGAACCAGGTGAACTCTGCACTGAATGGCTGTGTAGTGTACAATCTGATTTGTGTGATGTTTTTAGCATTAGATAGTTCCAGTTTGGTTCTTTTGCCACTGTTTTCATCGCCGCACATTTGACATCCGGGCTTTCTCAGTCGACGGCCCGACAGTTTGGAACTCGCTTTCTGATTCGTTGCGTGATCCGGCCATCAAGTCTGAACGTTTTAGGCAGGACTTAAAAACGCATCTTTTTGCCAGACATTAGAAACATGAGCACGTTACAGGTGGCACCATTTCGCGTAATCACACTATATCGACATTTACTTACATTGTTTACAGGGAATCAGTAACAGCTTGCAAAATACGGTACACGGAGGGATTACGGGTAGTATTGACCATTGTTAATTTGTTATAATATACCTGCAGAGTTTTTTTGTGCTGATTATTATAGCTAGCCTTGTATATGTGTTAAATAGGGCTGCTTGGTGAAGCTCCTATAAACACACCGAGTATATATGCTCAGCCAAATGTTCAATGTGCTATGCTGAGTGTTTATCTTGCTGCTGTGGCTGAACAGGTATTTGGCATTGTCTTTCACACTTGTGAGGGGTTGGTAAGTTTTGCTACTTGGTGAAAAGTTTTTTTTTGTGGTATAAACCACATCCACAACGTTACTTTTTTCGGCCGAACCCAGTCTTAGATATAAACCCGTGGTCAAGTGTGTGTGTGTGTGTCTATGTCGGCAAATATTAATGTTCACTTCAGTGTAAGAATGTGGGCTGACACATGAACAATTATGCAAACAGTTTTGTCTTGGTACTTGTGTGAAGTGGCCCTTACAGCTGAGTGCGGAAGTTTTGGCAGCAGAAACGTTTCATACTGAGCTGTTATTTGGCTTCTGACATGTTTATTGACCGTTCATGTAACATATCCAGTTACTGCACACTGTTGCTTTTAGTGACTGGTTATAGTACTTCTGCTGTGATATGCGAGCCTGGCTGAAATAATTTTGTGTCTTCCGAAATTGCCAAAGCTGCCTTAAAACCTGAATTAACATGTATTATCATCAGAATTTAGTTACCTGTTTTGTCTTTTACTATTACGTATAAGGTGCTGTTTTCATTTTTTGATATGTACACGGACAGACAAGGATCTGTCACCAAGTTGGCGTGGACACTTGACTAGAATGACATGGCTAAAACTCCCGTCAGCCCTTCTACATTTTCAGTACTTCTCATTCAGGGCATTTAGGAAAAAAAGGCCACAACATGGGTGTACATTTTCATTTTCTTGTGTTATATGTACATTATCCAGTCCATGCTTTTTATTGAGAATATAGTTACTTGAGCTAGCTCTTTTTTGCATTTGATCTTTGTGTTATTTTATGTATTAATTAGCTGTGTTTGGAATTTTGTAGATGATTCCAAACATTTCCACTCCAATGTTGATGCAGCTGTTGCCGGTATGACAGTTTTTTACTTTCAGGTGTTTCACTGTTTAAAATTTTAAAAATTTGTTATCAGCATTTTTTTCATTTTGCTCCCTTTGTCGCCTACTGCTGTGCTGGTGTATGTTTATAGTGCTGTTTGCAAAAGAGCATAGATTTATGTAGTATGTTTTAGGTTCGTATTTCCGTTGCATTAACAGATGGTGACACATTATATTACTCGCTGGTTTTATTTATTGTTGACAGCCGAACTGCAACATGCAGTCACTGATGTACAACCCGATGATCATGCAGGCATCGTGCACCATGTATGCTCTCGTAGCTTTCTGCAATGGAGAAAACGAGGAAGACTTGCGATCGATTTTGTTTCCGATCAGCACTCCGTTGGAATCAGAAGACTTTGACGACGACAATCCTCGTCGTGGCGGAAAAGCAGGAAACCTAATTGGAATGCTTGGCCGCTTACCAGGTGGGATTGGCACCCTTGTCGACGTTACACAGCTGTTAACCACCATGCAGAAAGCGTTGATGCCAGAGAATGAGGGAGTTGAAGTCACTGAAACGGACGATCCAATGTCGGACCAGTCGGGTATTCTAGGTCCACCGCCACCAGTGTCTAGTAAACAGCCTCCACGAGCGCCAAAGAGCATGTCAGACTTCGCCTTCAACCACGTTCTCGCTTCCCACATTCAGGCACAGCTGTTCCAAAGAATGATGATGTCTCCCGATGATGAGCCGATTCCGCCAGAAGCCAGGTTGCCGGTGACGTCGCTGGGCAGTGTGGTGCGTCTGTTCGATCTGCCGTTGATTCGGCCCCTGATTGCCAAATCGGCAGTGAAAACTGCTGACGGATCGTCTGAAACTCCTGGACAACAAACGGTCAATTTGTCTACACCAAATGCTGCAGCCGGTGGCAGCATTCTGGGAGAACCTCCTGCTCCACGATTCCGAGGTCCACCAGGTAATGCTCCAGTGGCAATGGCTCCTCCCATGCACGCTGGTAACGTTAGACCACCACAAGGGCCACCTGTTCGCCCGTTAGCAGGCAGAAACTTTGCTGGTGGTGCAAACAATTGGCCTCGACCGGGCACAAGTGCTGCACCGAAACCGTGGACTGACGGGAAAGGATTCGGCAGTGAAAATTCTGGTTCAGGCTGGCAAGGACAGTACTGGAACAGTGGCACTGAAGATCCGACATACCACGGGAATCCTTCCGTTGGACTGCCTGGTATGAAGCCGCGTGGTAGAAACGTTGGCAATGCGCCGCGTCAGCCTTCCATGCCCAATACACGTGGACCACCGCCTCAGGTATGGCTATAGTTTGATGCGTTGTAGTCAGCTTGGTAAAATTTATATTTGTTGTTGTGACTGAACATGTCAGTTGTTGGGCTGAGATGATTAAAATAGTAGTCATAATAAGTTAATTAAAAATATATGTGTTTTTCACCACTGTGACTTGATAGGCTAATTCCACAGTGCATATGTCTTGCTGGTGGGAATTTCATGTTGTGGCGCATAATTTGTACCAGAATTTTGAACAGGCTTGGTTTTTCTTTATGTTGAAAGTTATGTGAGCACATTTTTCTGTATATTTTCAGGTTTTAGTCCATAAACTGTTTTAAATGATTTTCATAAAAAATTTTAGTACTTCTGACATTTTTTACTATTTTATGCTTGTTCATCTCGAATTATCCTAGTTGTGGAAAGATACAACATTTTAATAAAGGTATGCAATGTAAACGTAATAATACTTAATGTAATGTAAAAATATATAATTTGTTAACAATTACAGTTATGTTCATGTCCTTTCCAGATACCACGACCACAGATGCAGAGACCAGCAGGCCAAGCTGATTTTGGAACATCAGCACCTTGGCAGCAGCAGTCTACAAATCCTTCCGGGTGGCATTCAGACCAGCCAGATCCCTACTCTTCGTACCAGTCCTCCGAGAATTTTGGTGGCTCGGCTGCGATGCCTTGGGCACCGCCAAACAAACCGAATGATTCGACATTTACAAACCAGTCATCCGGCACGTTCGGCATGCCAAATCAGTTTCCTGCCAATCAGTCCGCGATGTCGGGATATCAGCAGCAGACTTCACAGACAAGTCAGGGGACTTCGGGAATGCCGAGGCCTGTTGAAGGCGTGCAGCCACCGCAGACTGGTGATGGTGCATATGGTTGGAACAGCGATGTATCAGCAGGAATCGGACAGTGGCAAAATCAGACCCAGTGGCAGTGGCCTCAAGCTAACACTCAGTGGCCATCGAACCAACCATTCCAGTACATGGTACGTTATTCACGTGTGTATGTATGTGCCTGCCTTTCAATTTTGCTCATGTAAACACCAAAGATTGAAGTTTGTTTGAAACTCTGGTTGTGAAGCATATTGAGTTTCTGTTATCATGTGTATTCTCTATTGCAGCTCCTTCCATTCTGGAACTTACTGCCTGCTGATGTCTGACTGTGCCAATCTATCACAACTTTTAAGCGACACGTAAAAGCTCTTCTTTTCGCATACAAGTTAACCTAGTCTGTGCACCGCTGGCAGTGCTTCTGTATACGTGGCAGTGCTCTATACAAATCCTTCATCGTTATTATTAAAATATAAATGTTATTAATAATCTATTTTATAGTAGCAGCGAAGCCTATAGAGCTGTTTTCTTTGCCATTGAGTGGTATTTTGCTCGATGTTCATCTGGACTTCACCATTGAGTTTTCATGGATTCAGACTTGGATCATCAGGATGCTAATCTGTGGCCAAAATCACCAAACATCCCTTACTCCCAATATTAGTTGTCTTTGTCTGCTGTGCACCTTTGCATCCCTTTTTTACTTTTCGCTGTCACCTAACTCGTTTCTGTGTTACTTTGTCTTTCTCTAATTGTGCACTTTTTTCCGCATAGTGCGTGTATTATTTTGACCGAGCTATTTATTTTCCTTTCTCGAAAAATGTAATGCGTGAAATGGCATGATGTACGTTAAGTAATCTGATTTTAACCAAGTGGGCAGTTCTGACACAGTTGTACATTGCTGAGGATAATGATCTTGTGTTTAGACCATCTTCTTTGATGCTAGTCTTTGCAAGTTCTTTGCCCATCACATCGCCAGAAACTATGTGTTCTGCACATTTTCGGACTGATTCTATACCGATAACACACAACTTTCCTTCACATAATCACTGTGTATACAGTCACTTCTGCTGAGTTGTATGCCATTGTATTCCAGGCTCTTAAGCACTGCCATGTCTTTAAAACTCTTCTTGTTATTAACGTCACTGCTAGAACTAGTGGATGCAGAAGATCTAACTACTTCAAATTGATGACTTCACAGCATGTCCCCATCGTAAATGTGCCAAATGTGGAGATGTACCAACCAGTTTCCAGTGTCTCCGGCCATAGCTGTTTATGTTCCTCAGCCCGCGGTGACCCGGCTGTCCCGCAAACACAAACGTACGGACCATGCAGTTTTGCCGTGTCGGGGCAAACAAGTTGGAGCTCACTACCTCGATCGTTCCATGACGCAGTCCTGACACTCGGGCAATTTCAGTGCAGACTGAAAACATCATTGTTCCGTTTGGCCTACGGGCGTGATCTGACTGCGCACTCGTGACTGTCTAGGCTGTTAGAGCAGCGCATAATAAATGTACGAACTGAACTGACGTTGTTGGCTATTTTTTTGTGCATCGGCATTGTAGCAGTACCGTTTGTAAATGTATTGTTAGATGCATACGTTGTCGTCTCATACTTGAGGTGGGCCGAATGGAGTTTGGTGTCTGGATCTGTGCCAACGTGGTGCTTTCCGAAGGCTCAGACTCAGAGATGTTTGCTTGTATGGCACAATTTTCGTTAGCGGATTCTTAGTTAGTTCATGTCTGCGCGAACTCGTCTTTTGACTTATCCTCTACTCGGAGCTTTTACACTTTGTCCTATTGCACCTTGAAGCCGGCAGGATGTGGAACACACTCTTCAGTCGTCACCACAGATGTCTCTTCCTGTCTTGCTGATTTTTTGGATACTGCATCTCTTGTTTTTTTGTTGCAAACACAAACTTCGTTTGGAGTCTACTTTTTCTGTAAAATTAACACTCAACAAACTGACCTGTATTGAGTAGGGTGTTAATGCAGACGTAATTTCAGTGGGTACTACAAAGATTGGGACCATTTCACCTTTAATTGGCAAATTTTTCCCACGTATATTAAATTCTGCTTGCTTTGGCAGCTGTATTGATATTTTTGGATGCCAGCTAATACTGGAAAGTTAATCAAAGAGTTATCAGGCAGTACTAATATCACCAGCAGTGTTTTGCCTTCTTGCATATTTCAATAGTCAAGATATTTCAGCTGCCTGTGCAAAACTGTAACAAGCTTACAATGCTTGGTCGATAAATGCTGTTGCACATAAGTGATGTACTACCAATAGAAGTAATAAGGTAATGCTACTATACGAAATATGCCCGGCACATAAAACAGTAATTTTCAGATGTTTGGAAAAGCAATACTGCGGTGACTTTTGGTTGATATAACCGTCTTTTTTGTTTATGTATTTAAAACTGTCCATTATCCCACAGTAAGTCATCTGTCATATGTTAAGCCATGTATTTTAAAACGTGGAAAGATCGAAAATATCAATATTGAAAATCATCTTCTTTGCTTTTTATCTGACATTTTTTTACTGTACTTTGCTTGTGTAGTTTCTTTCTAACATTGCTTCTTCTGCTTCCTGTTTTCTTTTCCCCGTGGTGTACTCATTCTCGTGACATTGTCACGTCCTCTTGATCTCACAAACGGTGTCTGCTGAAATGCCGATATTCAGCAGCCTCCATTCTATTCGCAAGGTGATTTCCTCTGAATGTCTGTGGCCTCCTCTGCTTCACGATGGTCATCAGCTGATGGACTACAAGCTGGGTGGCCTGTTTCTGGTTTCTCTGAAGTTGCTGTGCCCCAACTGGTCCGATCACCTCTGACCCACTGCATGGCTCGACTGACATACATGTTCATTGTGCATCAGTGTTGTGTGCAGATAACAGGAACCTGACAGTGATGGCAGAAAGTAGTGACAGCGGTGCTGTAACGTTTCCTCGTATGAATATCTCTGAATAAAGAGGACGTGCGACTATATTTTGTTGGATGCTTACTGCTATGTGCTGCTTATGAGCACGGCTATGGTTTGGGTATCGGTTACAGCTAGGATTAGATTTAGCGTTTGGTTGGTTAGTAGCTATGTACAAATATTTGTACTTTAGTTTACATCGGCATTGGACGGGATCCACTGATAACAGTGCGCAGTTTGAGTGCTTTGGTGTATAACGCTGTGCAAAGCGTGAACGCTGCATGGTTTTCGCGTGTTACAGCCGGGCACCGACAACACTTCTGCTGTTGCATCGATGGCATCCAGTACTTCTGGAAATAACGCAGCAAACAGCTACGGCTCATATGACGCTAGTGCTTGGACTGGCAACATTGGAACTGGTTACAACGCTGGTGGATATGATGTGAACGCCATGTATAACACTTATGCACAGATGTACGGGCAGTATTATGGCAACCAGGTAATGTCCATGACATGTCATTAGTTGTGCAGTAGCATTTGTAATCTGGCACGTCGTTTACAAAGCTATGCGTCTTAATAGCAGGTTATTTTAGATCCACAGCAGTTTATAGGTTTCACCTACTGCATCAGTGAATTGCCTGTGCATGGTTTGCCACATTCCGGTCTGTTTTCCTTGCCTTGACTTCTTCAAGAATTCTTCATCATTTTTCTTCAATTGTTGTCAGGCAGTGGTTTGCTGTTATTTAAGTGTAGAGTTAAATTACATATTTGTATGTAATTTTTGATAATTTATTACCACTTCTTGTATTTTATTTTCCTACGTATCTGTTGTGATGTTGTCACTGACCAAACACCCCAGACAGAGAGTCGAATTTGGAGCTCCTAATTTTTTAACTAGTCGTAAATTGTTTATAACTTGCAATAATGTGGTAGAAATGATGTGGTTTTGTTTTCAGGCTGGTGGACCCGAGCAGCAGATGCAGCAACAGAACGTTGGTGGTATGTGTCAGCAGCCTGCTGCTAATGCTGGCTATTCAAATATGGTAAGCATATGGTTTATCTTTTTAATTACAATTCTTATACATGTTTCGTTATCCTTTGCGCTTTTACTGTCTTGTTATAATTTCGTTCAAACTTCAAACAGGTAGCCAAAACTTCCTTGCTGTGCGGATAAGATCTGCAACGCCACCTACGATTTGGTTGCAACATAATGGCGCTGTAGAAATGTCATTTCATCATGTGTAAAGTGTTGTGCTGTTTACAATCGTGTTTGATGTGGCTGGCAGGAGTACGGTTCCACGGCTGGCCAGAAACATCCTTACCCGACATCTGACACGATGAACGAAGCACTGGCTGCATTTTACAGCGAAGATCACAGTGCAGCAAAACGCCCCCGCTTCACCTGAAGTGTCTGCCTCAGTTCAGTTGTTGACAGCTTGTCGTTTTGGACAGAAGTTTTAGTTTCATCATTGATACGTCTGTTGTTATTCAACCTCAATTCGTTCACCTACCGTGACAGTGCAGCTGCTACATAGTCATTTTCAGGCAATTATAACTTACTGTTGTCAACATACAAAAATATTGACCTCTGTCAGACGATTAACTGAGTTAATACTCTGACAGAGGTCAAAATTTAATTTAACTCATAAATAAACTTTTGTGGTAGGCTACAGTTTTTGTAGTGATTGTGTTAAAAAAACTAAAACAAATATCAGTCAAGTCACTTTCATGAATTGTATTATCAAATAGCATGTCATTTAAGAGCATACACAAATTAAACAATACTGCTGTAGAATTACCTTTTTAATTATAAATAATGGCCTGCATTACTAACGCATGCAATGACAAAATTTATCACAGAGGATGATAGTGCATTTGTAGCCTGGAAATGGAATATGTCATAATTGTGGTTTTGAGATTATCCCAGTAGCTACGTAGTCATTTTCAGTATTGATGAAGGCTGGCTGGTAAATTTACAGCTAAAAAGATTCAAGCCAGGAACTACAAAATCAGAAAATTGTTGGCACTCGAGTCAACATGATCATGAGAAAATTCTGCAGTAAGTCACTGTTGTGCAATTCAAACATGATGCCAACTGGATCAAACGTAGTAATGATACAAAACCGTCTTGTATAGGACACTCTGAAACACGTTCAAACCAGGAAATCGCTTTTCATGTGACAATATTTGGTCAAATTTATCATTAATTTTCAACAACAGCAAGATAGCGACAAATGTGGCAGAGGAAGAGGCAAAAAATGTCAGAAGGTGATATCAACATTCCGTATCACAATTCAACATAGCACAGTTGAGGACTGCATTCTTGAACAGATAACAAATATCAAATATGCGAGTATTAGACGACTATAATGAAAACTACATGACACGTAACAGTACGATCTACTGTACTAAGGACATTATGCATTGCATTGGCTATACAAATTTCATTCCAAAAACACGGTTTAATCTAGTAAATAGAAAAGTGTGACAACAGTATCCAACAAAACATAAAACAAGACCAGCAACTAACAACCTCGCACAAAATAACTACCACCCAGACGTTATGCATAAACGTAAATAATAAAATTTTTTACTGTGCTTTATAATTTGATGTCTTAAACAACAAAAAGCGGCAATTTAACAAACTCGCATAGCATGTGACATTTGCGTACGAAATGAGGTATAACCAATGTTAAGCAGCTGCGCAATACAGAAACACGATAGGTTGAAATCATCGGCCACAGGAGACGGAGAATAAACCGCAGAAAAATAACCAAAAACAACACAGACAAACAAACAATAAGCGGCTGGTAACAACATCGGAAGATGTAGGCAGCTGTCAATCTTTAGGTGATGACGTTTGGTTCATTGCGGCCAGTAAGTTCACGGAGCTGTGAGATTTGCAGTGCAATTTCAACGAGAGGCTTCAACATTTCCTACAAGTCACACCACCACCACCACATATTCACCGGGCTAAGTGCCAGACCTATACAAACATTGCTATTCAAACTATGAAATGAGTAGTAATTAAAAACCACAATTTAAACGACAGATAACTGTGATAATGATTAACACGATGCAGACCTGAGCATTTCCGAAAATCTTGTCCTTGTCGGATTCGTAGCTGTCGACGTACATTCGAATGGTGGCACCCGCGCTGCCGGTGCCACTTAGCCGGTAAACTATCCGGGAGCCATCTTCAAATATGATGCGAATACCCTGGAAGCAACACGAAACAACGCTGCATACAAATGAAATAGTGTGTAAGCAATTCACGCAGCCAGACAACCTGTTTATATTGACGACACTGCATGCTAATGCAAGCCACCACCAGCTGTTCACTCACCACAGCATAACGAACGACTACACAGCAGTGGTAGTTTCGTAAAACAGGAAGAACATGAACGCAGGCGAGCCAAGCGGAAATTGGTGTTTGGGTCCAAGCACCGGGCCGGGGGTGGATGTGGGGGGGAGTCGCCCCTCCCAGTGCAGGGTACGGGGTTATCATGCCCTGAAAAGTTTTGTGACTATATGCAAACATCCTGCAATCTAGTGCATTTTTTGGCCCGAAAATGGTTTGCAGTGATGTCCATAATGTGTTTTAAACACTAACAATGGGAATGCCGTTCCCATGCTTCCAGCAGCTTTTCAACAATGGGAACAGCATTCCCACGCGTTCCCCCTTCTAAATAACACAGCATGCACTGTCGAATATGCAACAACTGCATCAGCTGAGGTCACCATAAAAATCAAATACAAACTCAATAACATTCCCCAAAACTAAACTATTGAGTTTTTTTTAAATTCGCATTTTATGTATATTTCAACTCGCAGTTGCAAATATCTAAAAAAAAAGCTCGTTTTTAGTTCAATTTTCCAATGCAAAGCAAATGCCCTGAAGCACGCTTTTGTTGACTTGGCATATATTCCGCTGCATTCATGGCACAAAATTGCACATTTCACAATGACAGAGTCGCTGCCAATTTATCTAACCTGCCTTTTCGACACGCTGTGGTCAATTGGATCCGTGTATTCAAAGTTGTCTGCTTTGGCCACCTTGAACGTTTTTCCGCCATGCGAGTACGACTTGCCGACACTCGCTGGGTCAGTAATGTAACCTTCAAGATTTGAGATCATTTTCTCCGCTGGAGCTGATTCGCAGTTTTCATAATCATACCTGTAAACAACAGAATAACTGGCCTATTCAGACACACATTCAACAAAGTTGACGCTAACAGAACAATAAAACGTTCGTAAAATGTTATGCACGCAAAGCACAAAGTTAGGGAAAGTTGTCTATGAAATGGTTTACAATAACGAGTGAACAACAGGATGACTGACCCTACACAATATGCATACACTACTAAAAACAGATTATGCTGTGAATAACGTTGTGTAGATGGTGTATATGGAAAATAACAAATCCGAACACAAATGACAGAAATCCTTCAGTGCTGTGTTCTCCAAAATCTGCTGATGCACTTATATGGCATGCCTACTGGCAATAACAGACAAAAACTGTGAAAGTAAATGCCAAACATTTGACACCTGTTGCCCTCAAGTACGTTACCAGTATTTAGTGCTAATCTTAAAATCCACCTCTCAAACAATGAAAACAATTATTATTAGCAGTAAATAAATAAAAAAACTATACTTTCAGGCTGTGCTAAAAATAAACATTTTACTGTCCTGCTGGGTTTGGTGGATAACATAAACGGGCTTCATTCTTGGGATTCAAGATGCAGTAACTACGTACTGACGCACACAACTGACAACTATATTATGTCATCTGATGTATGGCTCAAATTTGGGAGGAAAATTGTGGCACAATTTGCCAGAAGATACGTGTTCTATTGAACGATGTTACACCGATCTTAAACAACTCCGCTGAATAATCATGTATGAATGCTGATAGATGAACATCACAACAATAGACAATGGTATTATAGAAATATTATTACATCATCCACTGACTTATTTCAGATCATTTCACGTCACGCATTATGTCATCTAGAATGCCAGATTTGAGTTTTAAGAATGAATTGAGGAAAACGTCAATAGTCTTGCCACCATTCAGTTTGTAAAACACACACATAACGACTTTCTAGATGATGTAATGCGTGACACGAAATGATCTTAAGTGTCACTTAAATATATTGACGTTCATGCAACCGGCCCTTAATGCAGATTACTGTAAAAAAACTACAGCTTATAAACATGTTAACGGCGACAGACCTTCGCACATCGAAAACAGCAAAAATAAAAAAAGTTATATTACTATATCACTGCACATCGTCGTACGTCAATGTGCAGCACTATAGTAAAATAA
>Ga0056115_1000643_pt1 | contig 15600 bp, 12 predicted proteins | sample WorMetOlspDAHAB1_FD_77007 | JGI IMG/M metagenome (GOLD analysis project Ga0056115, IMG submission 77007) | Marine gutless worms symbiont microbial communities from Max Planck institute for Marine Microbiology, Germany - Olavius sp. DAHAB.1 ...
AGAAAAAGACAAACTTAAACAGACCAGTGCCGCCTTCGGTAAAGTACACCTCAACCTGCACACAGATTTCTCCAGGCTGGTCTTTGCCCCAAAAAACGGCAGTCAACCTGCGCCCCAGGTACTTTTAAACGGCAATACGGTTTCGGTCGAATTTAATAAAAATGAAATCACTTACAGTGCCGGTCATGCCGATGTCATCCAGACCGTGGCTTACGATGCGCGGGGCAAACGATTAAAGCAGGACCAGTACACCCGCAATAAAGGCGGCAAACGTGCCATTTATTTCTGGGGTGTGCCGGCTAAATTCGAAATGGATGTTGCCGTGAATACTTTAGAGGAAGTGATTCCTTTTGAAATCCGGCAACGCCCGCTGGATGAAAAGGCCTTTCAGGCATTCAAACGGACCATCCATAATCACCGGGACGTCGTTAAGACAATCAAAACCATTGATCGCGCTCGCCGCAAAGATCGGTCCTATTATGGTGATGACCTGGCGGGGCTCTTCTATATTTACGCCGGCAATCAGAAAAAACCGCAGAATCTGATCCTTCAGGAAATCGCCCATTCGGATCCCGCCGGCCAGGAGCGTTTCGGCTACAAAGTCCGGCCATACAAAGGTTACTATTTCACCGTGCTGTCCGGTGTTGAAGCAAGCGGCGTCAAAAAAGATTACAATCGCCGTTCCAAAAAATCCCGCTTTTCCTGGCAAAAGGGGACCATTACCACAAAATCCCTGACCCGCCATCCTGACCTGGTGGCTATTCCGGAGGACAAATCCCAACCGACATTTTTCTTGCAGTGGGGACAGGTTTTCATGAAATCGTTAAGTGGTGAAGAGCTCAGGTATTTGCCGGACGGGTACTACAATAAAGGATGGGTCGAAGCCAGGTACATTGATAATTAAACCACCCTCAGTTTTCATCCTGCGGATGATCCGGAGGAAATTCGAAATCTTCATCGGGTTCATCCAATAGCAGCATTTTCTTCGCGCGCTGTTTTCTGACGACGATAAAGCAAACCGTAAGGGTTAAAAAAATCAGCATCGGCAGAAATAGTTCGGCCATCAACAGTCTTCCTTCAGTGGGGGTAATCTTTGTGGATTCGAGACGTTCGATTCTGTCTTCTTGATTGAGACGCGTATTAATGGTCACAATCGCAGCACCCAGGTAAATGACCACAAACACCAACGCAAATATTGCCAGTTTTTTTTCAAATTTACTCATCTCTGTAATTCTCCGCCTATATTTTAGTAATTCGTCTATTTACGAATTAGTTTACCAACTATGATATTTACCATCTGAAAACACCGACTTAAGGGTCGCGGAAATAAATACGCATAGAATGCGCCGGATATTTGGTCGCCTTCAAGGCGTGCCAAGGGGAACATATTATCCATACGTGACTTTTGGTGCAACGCTGAAGGCGGGCAAAAAGACCAGCAAGATAGCGGATTTATTTATTTCCGAGGCCCTGATATCGTTTTATAATCCTGTCTATCACAATATTAACGGTGGAGCCATATATTATTACACCATATTGAGCTTAGAAATTATTTCAAATTTCTTGACAGCACCCGCGCAGCCGTATTAGTCAACTACTGTCTGCCTGATTATTCACAGACAGTTACGAATAATATGTGCTAAAACCTATCAGTAAATGATATAGGTTTTTGATCGTTTCGGCTGCGGGCCAAAATCCTCTTGATATATTCCGACGTCAGTTGACGTTAATCAATATTTTATAATCCCATAGTAATACCGTTTGAAAATATTTCCAAGAGCTAAACCTGAGCCAGCTTTGCTTTTAGGGACATCGTCTAACTAAGAAAGGGGGATTGAAATATGTACGCCGAAAGGTTTTGGAAAAAAAATTGGGATGACGGGCTGGAGGATTTGGATCCTAAACAATTTGATACGACTTACGTCGAAATGATCAAAAAAGCCTTTATCCAGGTCCCGGACAAGACAGCGCTAGGCTTTTTAGGGGTGGACATATCTTTCAGGAAAGTTGATCAGTATGCCAACCAGTTCGCCAACATGCTGCAGGAAAACGGATTTGAAAAGGGGGATATCGTTGGTATTAATCTGCCGAACCTCCCGGAATATGTGATTTCCCTGATTGGTGCATTGCGGGCCGGTTGCATTATATCCGGCGTTTCCCCGCTGCTCTCGGCTGAGCAAATTAAATATCAGCTAAATGATCTGGGCAGCACCGGCAAAAACGTGGCCCTAGTCACTTTGGATGCCATTTTTGCCGGACACATCGTCAAAATTGCCGATGACATTCCGCAACTTAAGCTGGTGGTAGCGACCAGTGTTGCGGGATTTCTTCCCAAAATCAAACAGATCCTGGGAAAATTGCTAAAAAAAATCCCTTCCGGCAAATTAACCCCACTATCAGGCATAACCGTACTTGATTATCACAGAGATGTCCTGAAAAAAAGTTCGCCTGCGGCAGTCGAAGTGGATATCACCCCGGATGATCCGGGCTGGATTCAATACACCGGCGGCACCACGGGCGCGCCCAAGGGGGCCATGCTCAGCCACCGCAATGCGGCTCATAATATGCTGAGCATTAATCAATGGCTGGGTTGGGAGTGGGGCCAGGGAGTGTTGTTATCGGGTTTTCCCATGTTTCACATTGCCGGGTTGACCGTCTGTGAAGGTGCCATTTTCTTCGGTTGGACCCAAGTTCTGATACCAAATCCCCGCGACACGGAACATATCTGCAAGGAAATGAACAAATACAAACCGACGAATATGGCCAATGTGCCCTCGCTTTATCAAATGCTGATGGCCGATCCCAAATTTAAAGAACTGGATCACTCGACTCTGGGCACCTGTATATCCGCTGCCGCGCCGTTTCCGAAAGAATCCCAAGCCGAATTGGAAAAAATTATCGGTGCGGGCAAACTGTTGGAGCTTTACGGCATGACTGAGACCTCACCGGTTTCCACCATGAATCCTTCCAAGGGTCCCAAAAAACTGGGGTCGGTGGGAATGCCGTTTATGAATGTCGAATGTAAATTGGTAGATCCGGCCACCGGGGAAGAGATACCTTTGGGAGAAGCGGGAGAGATATGCATCAAAGGACCGCTGGTCATGCAGGGGTATTTCAACAAGCCGGAGGAAACCCAAAAAGCCGTAGATGAAGACGGCTACATGCACACGGGCGATGTGGCCATCATGGATGAAGATGGCTATTTAACGATTGTCGATCGCACCAAAGACATGATCATCGTCGGCGGATTTAAAGTTTTTTCTAGCAGGGTTGAGGATGTACTGTCTAAACATCCGGCCATCGGCATACTGGCCCTCATCGGGGTGGATAATCCCCAGCGCCCGGGTTCGGAGATCGTCAAAGCCTATGTACAGTTGGATCCGGTTTACAATTATGACGACAACGAAGAAGCCCTGAAGGAAGATATTATTAAATTCGCGAAAGAAAAGTGTTCGCCCTACGAAGTGCCCAAGGAAATCGAAATCATCAACGAAATGCCGCTGACCGCCGTCGGCAAGATCGACAAGAAAGTATTGCGGGTCCCCAAAAAATAGGAGCAGGTAGCAGAAAATATAAACTTGGTGGGGTGAAAGGTTTCAGAACAGACGAAGTCTCATACGAGAGGCCATGCTGGCAAGATGAAGGTTCATATGAAGTGTCAGCATTTAGCACCTCAACTCCCTGACACCCGAAGCCTGAAACCAGAGACCTATTAACTTCGTCATTGCGGCCCCGCTGGGGCCACTTTCCCCGAGCACTGTCTCGGAAAAAGCCTGAACGCTTATATCATTTTCCGCAGCTCCTTCTTGAGCACTTTACCCACCAGGGATTTCGGCAGTCCTTCAATAAACTTCACCTGGGAAGGCGCTTTAAACGGTGTCATTTTTGATTTTGCAAATTCAATCACGGTTTTCTCGGCCAGATCCTGGTCGGGCATCTTGACGATGAAGGCCACAATTTCCTCGCCGTATTTTTCATCGGCAATTCCGATGACGGAGACTTCCCCGACACCGGGATGTTCTTCCAGGCAGCCCTCGATTTCGCTCGGGTAGATGTTGTAGCCGCCTTTGATGATCATGTCTTTGATGCGGTCGGTGATGAATAGATAGCCGTCTTCATCGCAATAGCCCACATCTCCCGTGTGAAGCCAACCATTCCGCAGCGTTTCTGCCGTTTCTGCCGGCCGCTTATAATATCCCAGCATGACATTGGGACCTTTAACCACGATTTCTCCCGGTTCTCCGGTCGGTAATTCATGGTCTTCATGGTCAAATATTTTCACCTCCACTCCGGGCATCGGGATTCCGGTCGACCCCATTTTACGCGGCATGCTCCGGCGTTCAACTGCAACGGCCGGCGATGCTTCGGTCAACCCATAGCCTTCATACATATCGCAGTTGAATTTGGCGGTGAACGCCCGGTATAGCTCTTCGGTTACCGGGGCGGCGCTGATGGAGCATCTTTGCAGCGAGCCGGTATCGTATTTTTCAGCTGCCGGATGGTTCAACAGTATTTGATACATGGTGGGAACGCCAATGAACTGGGTGGCCCGGTATTTTTCAATCAAGCGGAATACTTCTTGCGGATCAAACCAGGACATTAGGACACCGAATGATTCTTTAAATGGAGAACAAAAGCCTGAATTCATGACCACAACACCAAATGAGTGCGCCAGCGGCAAACATAAAATAGTCATTTCGGACCTGTCGGCTTCGGATGCTTGCCAGGTGGCGACTGCGTTTTGATACAGGTTGCTGTGTGAAAGCATGACCCCTTTCGGCTGCCCGGTGGTTCCGGATGTGTATATCATCAAGGCGACATCACTTTCTACCATTTCCTCGTAGTGGGATTCGGGTTCACTGCTGTTTAATAGTCCGTGAAATTCTACCTGCCCTGCTTTGTCCTCCCCGCCCAGCACAATAAGCTGTTTGATATGGGCAATACCCCGGCACGCATTTTTTATTTTTTCCAGGTGATCTTTGCTGGTTATAATAGCTTTGGCATCGGAGTGACCCAGGATATAGCGCGTCTCGTTTTCGCCCAGCAGGAACATGATGGGCACAATCACGGCTCCGATACGCCAGATGGCCTGAAAGCAGGTAAACACTTCCGGCGAATTTGGCATGCAGACGACAACATGGTCTCCTTTTCCGATGCCCAGCGATTTTAGTCCACTTGCAAATCTGCGAGCCATTTCGTCTAACCGATAAGTATAGAATTCCTCGCCTTTAAATACATAAGCAAGTCTATCACCCATTTTGCTAAGTCGATCTTCGCCTAAGGTTACCAGATTCATGATGCTCCCCTTTCGTCTGTGGGTTAAAAAAGGTTCTGGGTTCTAGGTTGAGGGCTTCGACCCCGCAAGCAGCGATCACCACTGCCGCTGGCCGCGAGCGCCCAGTCAAGTCGAAAAAGAAACTTCATAGGTCCATAGTGCTATTTTAGATTGTGGGAGCGGTTTTCAACCGCGAATTCCCGGGTAATCGTGGCCGGAGGCCACTCCCACTAACCATTAACTTCTACCTAAATAATCTTGAATTTTATGTCTCATGCAGGGATTCAGGGTCAAAAAATTAAATTCGATGTACGCAGCTTATTATATGGTCTTTTGTTCAGTCAAATTAAATCTATTAATTGAGTTTTTCTTGACACAGATACCCGGTTGTATATCAATAGAAATGTTTTGCTTATGGCCACGAATCATATTAAACATAATATATCAACCAGTTAGAAAAAGGATATCTGTATGGACGCACCTTCGGAAATTTTACCTTCCGCCGTAGAAGCTATCGGCAACACGCCGTTAGTTGAACTTTCAAGAATCACCCGAGACATCAGCGGTCGGATTCTGGCCAAGCTCGAATTTTTGAACCCCGGCTTTTCCAAAAAGGACCGCATTGCACGCCAGATAATCGAAGATGCGGAAGCATCAGGCGAGTTAAAGCCTGGCCGGACAGTGGTGGAGCTGACCAGCGGCAACACCGGTACCGGCCTGGCTATCGTTTGCGGGAATAAAGGATATCCGTTTGTGGCCGTAATGTCCAAAGGCAACTCGATGGAGAGAGCCCGTATGATGGCCGCCCTGGGAGCCGAAGTGGTGCTGGTCGATCAACTGCCGGAGTCGACTCCCGGTCAGGTCTCTGGCGGTGATCTGGCACGGGTAGAGCAGCGAACCAGAAAAATCGTCGTTGAACGCGACGCATTTCGGGCCGACCAATTCCGTCTGAAAGGTAATTTCAGAGCCCACTATTTAAACACCGGTCCCGAAATTATCCGCCAGTCCGGCGGCGAAATTGACGTTTTCTGTGATTTTGCCGGCACCGGAGGATCGTTTGCCGGGTGTGCCGCAGCGTTGAAAAAATATAATCAGGAGATTAAGAGCTTTATCGTCGAGCCGGATGGCGTAGCTATCCTGGCCGGAGAACCGGTGACCTATCCCAATCATCGCATTCAGGGCGGTGGTTATGCCATGGCAGACCTGCCGTTGCTCGACAGCAACATTGTAGATGGATATCTGAAAGTTAGCGATGAGCAGGCCATTGATATGGCCCGCCGGCTAGCCAGAGAAGAGGGAATCTTCGCCGGCTTTTCATCGGGCGCCAATGTCGCCGCTGCCTTGGAATTACTGACGACAGACTTTGGAGGGAAAACTGCCGTGGTATTAATCTGTGATTCGGGCCTGAAATATCTAAGTACCGATCTCTGGCAAAAATGAGCGACTGCCGAAACAGCTCGTACCGAACGCGTCCGATTACCGGCAAGACCGTCACAGCCAAAAATAAAATGCGCACCATTAATTAATTAAAAGGTTTTTTCTTGACCCCTTACCCCTTAATCTTTATATTGCGGTATTCAAATCAGATGACAATTGGGGGTCCGTTTTGTCGTTAAAATCCATACTAAAAAGGAGTCGAACATGCGAATTACGAAAAGTTTAATCATCATTGGTCTATGTTTAATTATGGCCACCGGTCTGGCATTTGCCGGGGATAAGAAACTGAAAGCCGGGTTTGTCTATGTGGGTCCGGTAGGTGATTACGGTTGGTCACATGCCCATGACATGGGCCGCAAATTTGCCGAACAGCAACTACCGTGGCTCGAAACCGTCTATATCGAATCGGTCGCGGAAGCAGATTCAGCCCGCATTATCGACCGCTTCGTGCAGGGAGAAAAAGTAGACGTCGTTTTCACGACCAGCTTCGGCTACATGGAGGACACCCTTAAAGCCGGCAAGAAATATCCGGACAAGAAATTCATGCATTGCAGTGGATTCAAACAATCGCAGAATGTCGGAACCTATTTCGCCGATCTGTATCAAACCTATTATCTTAATGGACTAATGGCCGGAGCGCTGACCCAAACCAATAAGATCGGCTATGTGGCCGCCTTTCCGATACCGGAGCTGATTCGCCACATTGACGCATTCGCCTTGGGAATCAAAGCCGCCAATCCAAAAGCAAAACTTCATGTCAAATGGATTTATGCCTGGTATGGCCCGGACAAAGCTCGCGAAGCATCCGAAGCACTGATTGCCGAAGGTTGTGATACCCTGGCATTTACCGAAGACACACCGGCCGTGATTGAAGTCGGCCAGGAACACACCGAAAAAGGCCAGCAAATATATACCTTCAGCCATTACAGTCCGATGCAGCAGTATGGCAAAGATTCGGTGGTGTCCGGCCAGCTCACCGATTGGGGCGTTATGTATGTTAAAATTCTGCAGGACATCTATAACGGTACCTGGAAAAATATTGACGAATGGTGGCTGATCCGTGAAAATGCGGCGATTCTCGGCGGAACTTTTGATAGCATTGTCAATCCGAAATTTGTGGGTGATTTAAAAATGAAAATGGTTGACACACCCGATTTTGGAAAAATCTCCGTTTATGATCTGATTGTTAAACGGTATGAGCAAATGAAAAAAGGACCCGACGTATTTGATCCCTTCACCGGCCCGATCAATGACAACACCGGCAAGCTCCAGATAAAAGCTGGGCAGAGAGCATCCAAAGGAGAACTGCTGAGTATCATGTACTATGTGGATAATGTGGTCGGTAGTATACCGAAATAGCTCGAATTGACCATTCAAAGGGGAGCTCGCAGACTTGCAGCTCCCCATTTATTTTTTTGATTTGCAAAATTTTCCGCACCTGTTTATAGCCCAGACCAAACGGCATATCTTTATGACAGCCGGTATAATAGCATGAAAAAAATCACCAGCCTCGAAATGGTAGATATAACCAAATCATTTCAGGGTGTTATCGCAAATTCCAATATTAATCTTTCCATCCAGCAGGGGGAAATCCTGGGCCTGTTGGGCGAAAACGGCGCCGGGAAAACGACACTGATGAATATTTTATACGGTCTCTACCAACCGGACTCCGGCACCATCCGAATCAACGGCAAAGACATCACCATCAAATCGCCGCTGGATTCACGACGGCAAGGTATCGGTATGGTTCACCAGCATTTTATGCTCGTACAAAACCACACGGTTGCCGAAAACATCGCCCTTGGATTTGAAAAAAGCCCCCAGCTGTTCCCCCAGCGCCAACTTGCCGAAAACATTCTGAGCTTCGGCAAAAAATTTAATTTTAATATCGACCCTTCCAAAAAAGTCTGGCAACTTTCAGCTGGAGAACAACAGCGGGTGGAGATCATCCAGGCTCTGATGAATGGAGCCGACCTGCTGATTCTGGATGAACCGACCTCGGTATTGACGATCCAGGAATCAAAAGATCTTTTTAAGATTTTGGGGGAAATGAAGAATCAGGGACATCTGATCATTCTGATCAGCCATAAACTGGATGAGATACTGGATCTGTGCGATCGGGTGACAGTACTGCAAAAGGGGCAGATTGTCGGCGAAACCGCAACCAAGGATGTCGACAAGAAAGACCTGGCCCGCATGATGATCGGCCGGGACATCATGTTTCAAATTGAAAAAGAGCCCATGGAAAGAAGCACCAAGGTCATCAGTGTTAAAAACATAGTCGTCAGGGGCGACAAGGACCTTGAGGTGGTCAAGAATATTTCTTTTGACATCTATCGCAATGAGATTTTCGGCATCGCCGGTGTTTCGGGAAACGGTCAGCGCGAAATGGTGGAGGCCATTACCGGCCTGAGACGGGTCGAATCCGGCCGGGTTTTTATCGAGAACACCGATATTACCAATCAATCCGCCCGCCACATATACGACAGCGGGATCGCACATGTACCGGAAGAGCGTATCAAATTTGGAATTGCGCCGGGTCTCTGTCTTTATGACAATGCGATATTAAAGCAGCATCACAAAAAACAATATGCCGGCAAACTTTTTCTGGCCTACTCCAAAATTAAAGAACATACTCAGACTCTTTTGTCCGAGTTTAAAGTGCTGGCACCCTCAATCAATGTTCAGACGAAGAATTTATCGGGCGGCAATATTCAAAAACTGATTTTAGGGCGGGAAATTAGCGAAAGCCCATCTTTGCTGGTGGCATCCCACCCAACCTACGGACTCGATGTGGGCGCCACCGAATATCTTCGCAATCAGCTGTTGCGGCGCCGTAAAGAAGGCGGTGCCGTTTTGCTGGTTTCAGAAGATCTGGATGAAATTTTTGAATTGTGTGACCGCATTGCCGTTATGTTTCGGGGAGAGTTCATGGGGATACTCAATTCCGATGATCCCCGTTTAAAGGATATCGGCCTGGTGATGGCCGGTTCTATGCGCGTCTAGCCCCTGGATTTGAATAATGTTTAATCTAAAAATTGCCGATCGGATCGACATCCACCCTAAGCATTCATTTTTGTCGCTGGTGTTTTCGCTGGCGGCCGGACTCCTGGCGATCAGCTCTATTTTTCTTATTTTTGGTGTCAATCCGCTCTTTGCCCTGGGCAAGATTTACAGCGGCTCATTCGGCAGCGTCTATGGCCTGAAGGAAACCCTTACCAAAGCCATTCCCCTGATCCTGATTGGAAGTGGGTTGGCGGTTGCCTTCCGGGCTAAATTCTGGAATATCGGGGCCGAAAGCCAGTTGCTGATGGGGGCCATCTTCGGTACCTGGATCGGGCTGAACTGGGGACCGCATCTGCCGGGCCCCGTCATTGTTCCGTTGATGTTTTTGGTCGGATTTTTGGGGGGTGCCATCTGGGGGTTGATACCGGCTATTCTTAAAATCAAATTTTCGATCAATGAAGTCATTTCGACCCTCATGATGAACTATATCTGCAATCAAATCATGATCCTATTAATTGTGGGCCCCTGGCGCGGCAAAACCAAGTATGGTTTTCCGTATACGGATGATTTGCCGGCCTCCGCAATTCTTTCGGTATTCCCCGGCTCCCGGATTCATTATGCAACCCTGCTGTTCGCCATCGCAGCCGTCATTATCCTGGGCACCGCGATATACAAAACCCAATTCGGCTACGAAGTACGGGTGATTGGCGAGAATCCGGAGGCGGCCAAATATTCGGGCATCGATTTTTTCAGAACGACACTGATTATCATGCTGATCAGCGGCGGTGTGGCCGGACTTGCGGGTGTTGGCGAAGCTGCCGGCATTCATCACTATTTAAGCTACCCGGAATCCATCTCCTCCGGGTACGGTTTCACCGGCATTATTGTTGCCTGGCTGGCAAAGCTCAATCCGTTTTTCGTTATATTATCCGCCTTCTTCTTTGCCGGCATTCTGGTGGGCGGCGATGCCATTCAAATCTCGCTAGGGCTGCCGGCCGCAACGGTACAGATATTTAATGGCACACTGCTCGTATTTTTGATTATGGGCGACTACTTCTTAAAAAACCAGGTAACGCTTCAGTGGCGTGGAAAGACAAATTGAACGGCACCAGAGAGGCCGCTTTGGGTTTCTCCCGCAGACTGCTCTGGTATTGAACATTTGGGGTAATGGCGTAATGGAAGATATAATAATCTCAGTAGCACAACGAACGTTGATTGCGGGCACCCCCCTGCTGCTGGGGACGATTGGCGAGGTGATCTGCGAGCGCTCGGGAATCCTGAATTTGGGGGTTGAGGGAGTGATGGCCATTGGAGCCGTGACCGCCTTTATTGTAACATTTGTCACCGGCAACCCGTGGTTGGGCCTGCTGGCAGCCATTATTGCCGCATCCTTAATATCCATTATCCACGCCTTTGTTTCGATTACGCTGAATGCCAATCAGGTCGTATCCGGTTTGGCATTGATGATGCTGGGTCTAGGTATCTCGGGTCTGGTCGGCAAACCTTATATCGGCAAACCCCTGACGATTAAGATGCAGGACTGGCCGGTCCCATTTTTAGCGGACATCCCCGTTATAGGTCCGATCTTTTTCCAACACAGCCCGTTTTTATATATGGCCATCGCCATCGCTGTCATCGCGTGGTTTACCTTGGAGTATACCCGCCTGGGCATCGCCATCCGGTCGGCCGGCGAAAATCCCCGGGCCACCGAAACCCAGGGTATTAATGTCTACCGCATTCGATACTGGTGCGTCCTTATCGGTGGTGCTTTATCCGGAATGGCAGGCGCTCATCTGTCTACATCCTACAGCAAATCATGGATCGAAGGCATGACCGCCGGTAGAGGATGGATTGTTATTGCACTGACCATATTCGCTTTATGGAATCCCATGCGAGCCATCATCGGGGCCTTCCTTTTCGGAGGCATTTTCGTTGTTCAGTATCTGCTTCAACCTCTTGGAATTTCACCAAATTTTCTGGCCATGCTGCCCTATATAGCGACCCTGCTCGTCCTTTTCATCGGCGCCCTGCGCGACAGTCGGCGGCTGAATGCTCCTGCCATGCTGGCAGAGCCTTATCGGCGGGGTGAAAGGTAGGTGATAAATTTGGCTGAATTGATCTTCGGGTGAGCAACTTTCAATAAATTATTGACTTTTTTAAATAAATATGATGAAAAGACTCTTTTTATTTTTTTGTCTAAATCCCTGCAACAAGGAGGCACGACGTGTACGGTATTGACAATATAACAGCCAACAACGGCTGGGCAATGGCTGCTGTTGGTGCAACGATCGTTTTTCTGGGTCTGGTGGTATTGTCATTTGTTATTTCACAAATCCACAAGATCTTAGAATTATGGGAAAAAAGAGGAGACTCCGAGAAACAGCCCAAAGAAGTCCCTCCCCCGAGCGAACCCCCAAAACTTAAAAGCCCGGTTTATAAGGTACCGCAGCTTCCGACCGTAAATGATCTGGTCAGCATTTACAGACCGCTGGTTGAGCAGCTCAAAGAACCTTTCGAGTTGCCACAACTATTTGAAATATCAAATAAAATGGATCTTGCCCATCCACACCTGTCCATCAAGCAATTGTGGGATGCCGACGTATTGATCGCCCAGGGCGACGGCACCTTTACCTGGAACAAACAAAAAGGCAATTAAAAAGGTAATACCAATGTTCGATCTTTTAATTCAGTTTCTGTCCAATACCGGATACTTTTTAGCCGACTATCGTCACATCATAATGCTGGTGGTTGGCTGTACATTCTTATATCTGGGAACCGCCAAAAAATATGAACCGCTGCTGCTGGTGCCCATCGGCTTCGGCATATTAGTCGGCAATATCCCCTTTTTCAAAGGCTTCGGCCTGGGTATTTATGAAGCTAACAGCGTTCTGCACTATCTATACTTCGGTGTTACCACCGGTGTGTATCCCTCCATCGTTTTTCTGGGTCTGGGAGCCATGACCGATTTTTCATCTTTGCTGGCCAATCCGAAACTAATGCTGTTGGGTGCGGCCGCTCAAATGGGTATCTATTTTACCCTGCTTGGTGCCCTGTTTATGGGATTTCTTCCCAGAGAAGCGGCTTCCATTGCGATTATCGGCGGTGCTGATGGCCCGACTTCCATATTCCTTACTGCCAAACTGGCACCGCATCTCATTGGCCCGATTGCCATCGCAGCCTATTCATACATGGCGTTGATTCCAGTCATCCAACCACCGATCATGAGACTCTTAACGTCCAGAGAAGAGCGTCTGATAAGGATGCCGGAACCCAGAGTCGTTTCCAAAAAGGAAAAGCTGATTTTTCCCATCGCCGGTGTTTTGCTTTGCTGCTTTCTGGCCCCAACCGCCTTGCCGCTGCTTGGAATGTTGTTTTTAGGTAATTTTATTAAAGAATGCGGTGTCGTAAATCGCCTGGCCAATACCGCACAATCCGCCATTATCGATACAGCGACCATATTTTTGGGATTTACCGTCGGCTGCAGTACCCAGGCCGATGTATTTTTAACCCCCAAATCGCTGGGAATATTTTTCCTGGGATCCATTGCCTTTTCCATTGCCACGGCATCCGGGGTGATCTTTGCCAAAATCATGAACCTTTTTCTCAAACGGAAGATTAATCCAATATTGGGTGCGGCCGGTGTTTCAGCTGTACCGGGATCTGCCCGGGAAGTGCATTTGATGGGGCTAAAAGAGGATCCGACCAATTTTCTGCTGATGCACGGTATGGCCTGCAATTCCTCCGGGGTTATCGGGTCGGCTATATGTGCCGGTATTCTGTGGAGCTTTTTCATATAATTTTTCCGCCCTGAAAATCGGGCAGTTGGGTTTGTGAATTTTTCTTTGCAAACTGAAGTATGATTGTTAAACGAAAGTTCGGCGGAAAAATTGTTTTATGCTTCGCATATTTTCTAGACTTTAATTTATATCAACAATATATACGAGTACTGGTCGGAGGCTGGTTTATCAATGCCAGCCCCGGCCTTTTTCATTTTGTGCATTTTGCGCCCTTTTGCGGCCATCATATTATCAATGGTAAAAAGTCATCATACACCAAAATCAACGGTATGAACCCCAGAGCAAGCTCTGGACTCAAAAGGAAGCTCGCTTCGCTCGCACCTTTTACCCCGCAGCAGAGCTGCGAAGAATTCGTTGATTAAATTTCGTGCTTTCAATCTTTCGTGATTTCGTGATAAATTACCGTTCAATAAAATTTTCAACGATAACGCATTAAATCCAGGCTTGGAGGATATGATGAGTTACCATTTTAAATGGACAAATGGGGAAGGAATTTCTTTAGCTCCGGGTAAAATTGTTTGTATTGGAAGAAATTATGCTGAACATGCCAAGGAACTGAACAATCCGATCCTTACCGAACCGATGCTCTTTATGAAACCCGTCACTGCGCTGGTTGACATATCAGAACCGATTGCGATTGGTTCGAAAAAAGGCATCGTCCACCATGAACTGGAAATCGCTATTTTAATTGGTAAGGCTTTAACCCAGTGTACGCGGGAGCAGGCTGCTTCAGCGATTATCGGGGTGGGAATTGCGCTTGATCTAACCTTGAGAGATCTTCAAAATGAGCTTAAGCAAAAAGGACATCCCTGGGAAAAGGCCAAGGCTTTTGACGGCAGCTGCCCGCTGTCTGCCTTTGAGCCGATTGAATCATTTGAGGCGCTGGACAATATTGAATCTCAATTAGCCGTTAACGGCGAAGTAAAACAAAAAGGCTCCAGCCAACAAATGTTGACTGGTATCGTGTCGCTACTGGAATATATCAGCCGCTGGTTTACTTTAATGCCGGGGGATGTTGTCTTAACCGGCACACCTGCCGGTGTTGGACCGTTACACCCGGGTGATGAATTACAAATAGATCTGATCGAACACTTCACTATCCAGACGATGATCCATGGGTAGTTTGATGAAAACCTCCATTCCCGTCTGCAAAAAGGCCTCTGCTTTTCATTCGGTTGCTATCGCCAAAATAATGATTTACATTATTTATTAGAGATGATTAGATAAATCCAAGAGTATTTACCAAAAGGCCGTTCGGTTGCGCCAAGGAAAATGAGCATTTCGCGACTGTCTGCCATCCCTCCTTTGGCGAGCCCAAATAAAATGGCCCGACATTTACCCTGTTTTTAATTTTTTGCCGGGTAATCACCATCTTACCGACTCAATCTGAGCCACAGAATATTGACCGCCGCTTGAAACCATTTTATCAAATCAAAGGAGGTCATCATGCAAGCCAAGATCTTAATCAAACGAAAATTTAACCAAGGAAAAAAGCGTGAAATTATTGCCCTGCTTAGGGAATTACGTGCCATGGCACTACAGCAACCTGGTTATATATCCGGTGAAACACTGTCTGCTGTGGACCACCCCCAGACGCTGATGGTGATTGGAACCTGGCAGGATATGGAGAGCTGGCATAACTGGAGGGAAAACAATACGCGAAAAACGCTGGAGCAAATGCTGACAACATACCAGGACGGTTCAACCGAATATCAGGAATTTACATTAGGCGGCTTTATCGAAGAATAATTATAGCGGTTGTTCTAAGTAGGTTCCGGCTACTTGAGTTGATTCCGGAGTTAGTGGGGAACCAACCATATTGCCAGCTAAACAACCGCTATGTTTTTTTCATATTATGATGTGATCGCTAAAAAGCAGTCGGGCCGAATGAATTTATGATCGAAGTGTCGGCGCATGAAATATTTTATGCTGCAACTTCCTTATTTCTTTCGTAATACAAATCCTTATAACTTACATTTCGCTCTTTGAAAAAATATTATTGGAATTATTGGAAAATATTCTGATATACCAATCAGGTGCATTTGAATTGCCACCAGCTGGATTGAAGGTTTTTGTATACCGAGC
>Ga0056115_1000644_pt1 | contig 15593 bp, 7 predicted proteins | sample WorMetOlspDAHAB1_FD_77007 | JGI IMG/M metagenome (GOLD analysis project Ga0056115, IMG submission 77007) | Marine gutless worms symbiont microbial communities from Max Planck institute for Marine Microbiology, Germany - Olavius sp. DAHAB.1 ...
CATTGTCTCCATGCGGTAGAATGAAGGACTTGCACAGATTCATCAGACAATGTCACTCTGCTTGTCCTGACAAGTTTGTGCGTGACCTACTTTGTGACATCACTAATATGTCTGTGTCTGACCCACAAAGCAGCAATATGCGTCACATGGTAAATGTCAGCGCTCCCTCTGGCATCAACTCAAACGATTTAATGGTGATTATTGATAGTGTCTTCTGTTTTGGGTCACCCTATATTAATTTATCATCATTACGAATTTTGTCGTAAACACGCTTATTTTATTTCAACTATAAAATTTTAATTTTAAACTGTTCATTCATGTGAATTGTTAAATTATAAATTCAAAAAATTTTAAAAAAGTTGAAAGTCGAAATTCCCGGGAATTCCTGCGGGAATTTGAAAACAGCGGGATTCCCGGGAATTCCCGTTCGGGACTTCTGGTGGCCCTGGTGTCGAGTGTGTCGAGCCGTGCTGTTCGACAAGCTCGACACGTCGAACGTGTTGAACATTTCGAGTCGTGTCGTGTTCAGAAGTGACGAGCCAAGTGGAATTTGGGCTATATTATGTCGTGTCTTTGCAAACGTACATGACGCTGTTTTGCTCTGGTATGGGGGTGTGGCATCAACCACAACTTACGTTGACGGTGTATAAAACTGTACAAAAATTAGACTAACTTTATGCGTACATTTACACCATAAATATGGTATGAATTACTGACATAGCATGTTAGTTGTGTAATAATGGCATTAATAGCACAATCATCACTTTATTCAGTATTTCATTAGCGGTAAACAAAATAAAACGAAATTCTCCAATCAACAGCTGACACGTGCCGGCGTGCGCCACGAACATAAAACTAAATAAGTAAATAATCCAAACAGCTGACAGAAAATTATGTGATTTGTGTTATGTGATTTGTGACCACAAATCAGTAATCCCACTCACACAATTACACGGAAAATTAGTTAGTGTATTTTCAATTTCATTATGATCGATCGATAATCGATCAAGTAGCTACAGGCCTATAACTCTGGGTGGATTCATCTTTTCCAAGATTTTATCATTTTACAATGTGCTTGAAATAGAGGTTTTCGCAAGATTATTTTCGTTAGCGCCGAAGCTGTGAATCTGATTCTGATTATAAGTGGTTACTAATTAATTACTATCGCCACAATATAGAAAGGTGAACAGTAGACAGACAGTTATGACGTTTTGCGGCCATTTATTCTGATATTATCGCATTTACGGCGAAAACTTTTCGTCGTAAAGTATGAATACCTCGCCGTAACATACCGTTTTTACATATCCAAGCTTTTATTTGCAAACTTTGACAATGATCTGCATCGTTTTGAAACAAACTTAATTTCGCATAAAATTTATTCTCTTCTTAATTGTACCTGTCTTAATTGATAGTTAACATTCGAGTCGGTCGAACCGCAGCGTAGCATTGTTATAATGGTAGCACCATCGATCGAAAAGTTTCATATTTCTGTTAGCGGTTTTTGATCAGCTGTTTAGCTGGATGTCAGTTAGCCTACCGCCCGACTCTCTCATATAAATTCTGCTATCGCCGATTCTGCACTTGCATAATTCGTTTCAACCATTAAAACTTGGTCATTATTTACGTGTGTAGGCCTATACTGACGTGTATACGTCACGGCCGAAGCGTTTTCTTTTGGCTGAAAACCTGTTTCGAAACTGTTTTGAAACTGTTTTGAAGCTGTTTCGTTTCAGTTTCATTTCAATGTGCGGACAGTTAATTAAGTAGCGTTGGAGAGGAACTGTGGCGCTATATACAGGGTGGCCCAAAAACTGGCACACCTTGTTTTGTACGCCTTAACTTCGTCAAATATTGACCGATTTCCAGACTTATTTCACTGTCAGAATCAGGAGATTAACATTTCTAATAATACTGTCACTCCCACCACACCTCAAGTGTGTCGATACACTACCTTGTGAAATGTCAGTGTCTTAAAAGCAACAATTAAACACAAAACGACCTCTGCAACAACACATTTTAAGAGTGCGTCGTTCAGCAGCAAGGCGGACACATTGAACATTTGATGTAAAACTACAGTATGCGACAGTTACTTCAGACTATAACTGAGAAAATAAACACGTTGTTTCCTGTTGTTAATTTCTTAAAATGTGTTGTTACAGAAGTCGTCTTGTTTTCAATTGTTGCTTTTAAGACATTGACATTTCACAAGGTAGTGTAGCGACACACTTGAAGTGTGGTGGGATCTTTAGTGACAAGTATTATTACAAATGTTCTCCTGATACAGACAGTGAAATAAGTTTGAAAATCGGTCAATATTTGATAAAGCCAAGGCGTACGAAGTTAAGGCGTACAGTAAGTTTTTGGGCCACCCTATAGGTCAAGCTAACGATTTTATTGAACGTCAGTGAGAACCATAGGTGAGAGCCCATTAGCAAATCTAGCGTGTCAAATGCGTTCTCGAAATGCATTCTCATCTGCCACCGTGCGCGTCTCAACGCTCTACAAGTCGGCAATTAATTGTTGTCCACTTTACGACGTTCCGTTCCTGAAAACCACCAGCAGCAGCTGCGCGTGACCGACTTCTTTATCGTCCGCGACATGCAAACACCCGTCTTCTTCGTGCTGGTCTCGCTTTGCTCCCTGGGGAGCGGGGCGATCTCGAGATTATTCAATACTTCGTACGTTAACTCTCGCGTAGGAATGTAGCGCTTTTTACGTTTCTTTGATCACGCCGACAGACGGTGTGGTGCGCGGAACCCCAGGCCAGGATCATACCGCGTTATGTGATTGGTGCACTTGTCACTGTTCAGCAGACTCCACATAATAAATTCATTATTTCGTCCGGCTATCTGACATTCCACGGCATCTCAAGACCTTTTAGTGCTCCATATCTTTGTGACAAATTGTTATGTACTGTAGTACTGCTTGTTGGTTGCCCTGCAACAATTAATTGTAACAGTGTCACTTGAATCTTAGCTTTAATAATAATAATAATAATAATAATAATAATAATAATAATAGTGTGAAACGAACTACAGACATGTCATGAAATTCCTAAGCCAACTTATTAGTTTTGATTTCCGTGAGTGCAACGCAAATCCGAAAAGTTTACCGCAACGAAATCGCACACACTTGCGGTTTGCATGCTGTTGACTCGCGCTCGTTACGCAGGTCCGAGTTACCGCCTACCTGTCACCCAGACTCCGCCCTGCACTGCACGTAGGCTACGCCCCTCGTGGCGACGTACCGAAGCGCTGCAACTCAGAAACGTATGAAGGAACGCTCTATCCGAACTGGAGCGGTGGAGCCGGTTGGAATCGCTGTAATACGCGAGTGGTTCGATAAATAAACGACGCGGCCTTCGCGTGGCGCGAAGTGCTGCTGCGTCATGTAAACGGTGCAACGACATTGGCATCGCTCCGTCTGATTTATGATCGACGCTGATTCGAGATTCTCAGGTCGTCAAATCGTCGATCCGTACATGGAATAATCCGTTAACGGTTTAAACCCAGAAACGGGTCAAAAACGTTTCGTTCTTGATGACTGGTGAAATTAACGGAAAATAACCAAATTTCCCGCAATGTGTGTGTACGCTTTTCGCGTTCTCTTAAAAGCTGCTTGTTATTAGTTACTCTCTTGATAGAACAGAGACCGGAATATGTCATGCTAATGGATGGATCCTTTTTTCATCTCATACAACATGTATGTCGTAGCCTGTACGTATATAGTTGAAAGCAAACAGCTTTCAGACGTCGCTACACCTAGCGCCGGCAGTGCGAATATCCCCACCCCATCCAGCCCCGAATTCTGTACATTTATTCGCCGCCGAAATGACCAAACTGTGAAGGGAATTGTGCTCAATCAATTCGTTGCATTTATTATAGGGTTAAAGTGTCATAGCTGTGAATAATAACAATCTGGCAGATGAATTTCAATGCATTAACTGTTATGTTAACTCACAATTTAAAACATTATAGAGGAAACTGCTCTTTCTTAAATTATGCATTAACATCATAACATGCAATACGATAAACTTAAAACGTACCTAACTCCCACTTTGGCATGTATACTCTCGACCTATTATGATGGTAAAGTTTAATTTGGAAGCCTATTTGTATACAGGCCTAATTAATTGGCCTATATGGTCTATAAGATACAGGGTGGTCCAAAAAATCGGATACCCAGCTTTATTTGGGGATAACTTCGGTAATTCAGCACCGATTTCAACCATTCTTTCACTGTTACAAGCAGAAATTTATGGCGAGTAAACGTGGAGTTCTTCCACCCACCAAACCTTTATTGTGCGACCACATTACCTAGCAGAACAAACACTACTGCTAATATCGGTGCTAATTCGTGAACTGGAACACTTGAGTGGCAACGTTATGGTGTCGGTCGGAGTATCTCGTATGAGGAAGACAAGGGTGGTCTTCATCGATCCTGGAGCGAAAGTTAATAGCTCATACTACTGCAATATCGTCCTCGAGAAGGGTCTGCTGCCTGACATCAGAGCAATATGTCGTCATTACAGGTGGACACTGCAACAGGATGGAGCGCCAGCGCACACCGCCCGGGCAACGATGGACTATCCGAAAAAAAGAGCACATCAACTTCATTGAACCTCACATGGGGCCTCCAAATAGCCCTGATATTAATCCCGTGGATTACGCTCTTTGAGGTGCTCTTCAGCAATCAGTCTACTACCAACGACAATTCAAGACGGTGGAAGAACTGAAGCGAGCGATAGTCACTGAGTGGCAAAAACTCTCACAGCGTTTCATTTATAACAGTATCAATGAATGGCGTCCACGTCTTGAAGTTGTTATCAAAAATGGCGGCGGACACATCGAGCATTGCAACTTGGCTTAAGCAGCCGCACATCGTTTCAATACTATCGAAAGATGATGTTTAGTCAATAAAACAAAACTCTTAACACCGATATTAGCAGTAGTGTTTGTTTTGCTAGGTGAGGTGGCCACACAATAAAGGTTTGGTGGGTGGACTTGGGACGTCCACGGATTTCCGACGAACTGCTGAGCAATGAATGTGTTCAACACTCCAGCAGGTGCCTCTGCGTATCCGATAGGCCTGCCACTGAAGCAAGTGTGGGATTACCGGATTAGTATGTTTTGGGGGATAGATGCGATCACCTGGGTGTGATGTTTTGGGGAGGGGTGAAATCATCGTTTGCGAGAGCGGTATCGTGGTATGGTCTCTGCGTACATGCCCGCCTCCGAAATGACCTATACAGTAATTATCCTACTGTGTCGACTGGAGCGTTAAACTCTATTCACTCACTCATTCACTCTGCAGTCTGCACCGATGCCGAGCAGTTATGGATTTGCTATTTCCCTGACCTACTTTTTGCTTTCAAATTTTTGGCAGAAGGCCTTTATTTAGTATGATCACCCCATATTGTCACGTTGATTGAAACCGATGTGAGTTTTAGTTCGTTTTAATTGACGTTTTACATGTCAAAGATGCCAAGCGTGGAAGTTTCATTGTCAACCTCGCAGATGTATCATCTGCTTTAACATTTAGCGCTTCAGTGCCATACACAAAAGCTATTAGCTATCAATTCAAATAAGCCTGATTCTCTCAGAAGACCATGCAATATGTCTCTGCCAATTGATCGCCGAATTGCTTAGAACTTTTGCTCTATCCATGTCGTTCGTCAACGGGGAGGGTTGCTGATATCATAGAGAGTCATCACAAGCTGTGGCCACAATTGGACCCAATGCGCAAGCCTATTATTTTACGTTTAATACGCCAAATGGCAGCAGGATATACATCATCCAAAAATATGAAAACACGTCACTATTAGAACGTATTCTTAATTTATCGACTCACATATACTCCTACATTGCGGTTCTATTTACCAAAGCCTATCGAGTTTTTTTACTCAAGAGATATTCTACTGGCGGTAACAACTGCGCGTGCGTCTTGTTTCGTTATTGCATTCTTTTATTTTAGCTTAAAATCTAATTGTTATTATATTAATACTGGACAGCAACAGCTTAAAACAGATAGATTCGATAGACAGCATAATAATTTGATACAAAGATGCGTGTAGATCTGTTAGATTATGTGAATAACGCTGACGTGCAAAACGTTAATGCAAACTCATGTCATTCTGGCTGACGACACTTTTCGTCTTCGGCATTTAAAACGCCGACTGGGTTCGTATGCGAGACGCGCATGTCCCCGCATCATCATCTCGGGATTCGACCAGCGTGTGTGTGTCCACCACGTTCCAGCTGCAGCCGTCGTCCGCGGAACGCGTCGTGTAAATAAACGTGATCGCACGCACTGCATGCCGCTGTGATTGCACACAGGCGCACGCCGTCAGCGTCGCTTCAAGACGTCGTGCTCATCGGCCGTCACCAAGGCTGATCGGCTGCCCGGACGGACCGACAAGCACTTGCAGCTTCGCGTGCACCGGGACCAACAATGACGAGACGATTCTGCGTGTAATAATACGACGCGCAACGCGTGCGAGTATCTTCGTCACATCGATCGTCCGTCTAACGATATAGCGACGAAACTCAGTCGACCGTAGTTCCGCTTTTATTTCGTCGATCCGCTCACCTCTTTCTTATTCGTCTTCCTCTTCTTCATCGGCATACCCGTCGGAGCGTTGCCGTGCCGATAGTTTCACGCCGTCTCTCCAGGCTGTCTAAGGCGGTGTGCCGGCAGGCCGTGTACAGCTGAGCGATTACTCTTGGCGACCAAAATATAACTCGACTGAGACATACAACCGCATTCTGAAAAAACGCGGATATCTGCTTCAGGGACATCAATATACTGAATAGGATCCGACCGCTGTGTAGTTGCTAACGTCTCAATCGTCTGTAGTTCTGTGTTCTTTTGCGTCGCGTCGTCTTGACCACATCGCGTATTGCAGTCAACTCGTCACAAGTCAACTCGACTTTCCTATCATGTCAGCTCGGTAGACAGCGACACACACGTTTTGTGCGGTTCAGAAATCGACGCAGATGGATGCGTTTCTGTTACCGATGTCCGCTCCAAAGTGACAAAAAAACTGCGATGATGAGTTGAAATCAGCCGGCTAGACAGCGAGCAGTAGCTATGTTGCGGCCGACTAGTCGAGCGCAGTGGCCGACGACAACCGGTAGTAATGGAAAACATCCGGGATATCGTGCCGGCAGCGTGTCGATTCTCCTGCTGCTCGTCGTCGCCGAATTGTCGGCGACTTCGAGGGGTCCGGTCGAACAGGGACGGCGACGGCAGCGGTCTCATCACCGCTATGCAGGTGAGCCGGACAACATCATGTCGCGACGGCGACAAAATGCTTCACGCACGACAAAATTTTACCGCAATGGGTTTCACGGCTTTTTGGTGTGCATCCATGCAGTTCGACACAAATACGGTGCAATTATAAGTGAATGTGTGGAGATGGAAAATCAAACTTGTGCAGTTAATTGTGATTTTATGTAAATCGAAGCATGATTTTTAATGTTCAGGCACTATACGCGTTCGGTGAGAGGAATAGGGAAACAGGTTATACCCCCGGAAACATATAGGCCTACTTAATGTACAATCTACATTCTACACGCACCTGGTTAGGGTTAGGGTTAGGATAGCCCTATTCCTAACCCTTTATTTTGGCCTTATCCATTTTACACACATGGGGTATAGTCTGGTCGGGGGTATATAATACTCTGGCCTGTTTCACCAGGAAGCGGGTGCAATGGACACCGAACGCCTGAGCATGGTATCGCAATCGTATTATTGCTTTAAGATAAAAACCCGAACCAGCAAGTACAAATCAAAGCATATAGGCTACTTATATATACTGTACGTTTTATAGGCCTATTCCAGTGATTCTTACTCACACGTGGACCAATTAAGCTGTTAAGGTAACCTGGACCAGAGTCACCTGAGCAGACTTAAAACACCATGCTGAAATGTGTGAACACAAAATGCACTGCGAGAAAAAATGGTATAAGCATAGACTAACATGCATGCATCACGAATTTTGTCATGTAAGATATGTGGGCTAAATATGCTACTCGACGCTACCTTTGGTTGCCTGTGTGGCTCGGTATCTCGTTAGACTGGTAATGTAGAGGTCGAGCGTTCGAGTCTCACCCACTGCGATGTTCAGTAAGGTTCAGGGCAAGCCGCTCACGCAAACTTGTCTCTCTCGCCAAGCAATGCAATTTGATATAGAAGGTGGAAGGGCGGTGATGCTCTGAAGCTAGGAAGTAACTTATATGTATGACGTTGCACTGGTCGTGTGTCACAGACCGTTTTTATATCCATCTGCGTTCTCAAGGCCTATGATAGTGTGATGAGCAGCCCACCGACTGTCCTAATGACTATTATGCTCTTTATCCTCCTTTTGCCTTTATCTTGTTGCAGGTGAACACATCCATGTTGGTTCGATGTTCGACAGCGACTGCCCCGTCAAGCCGCCATGCTACTGCACCGACAGCGTCACCACCTCCCAGAAGGCGTCCAGCGGCACAAAGCAGTGGACTGCAGACCTAGACCACCGTGACGACGTTGTGCTTGTCGTTGCTCAGCGCATCGCCTGCGACGAGTTTCCAGAGGTCCGGCGACCGCGACGCAAGTGGTCCCAGCGCCCGGGGTCAAAAGCTGGGTCAAGGTCAAGGCCAAGGACAAGGTTTCCGCGCTTCGTCGAGTCGAATGTCGCCGTAAAACGTCACGTGTTGCTCTCGTACTCGGGCCTGACAGCGATTCCAGGCGCTGCTTTCCACGCCCTTAAGGTGCGCCTCCACTGCTACGATATTAATCCAGTATACGTACAGCCAGGAAGTAAGCCAGATAGTTTCATCCTTATTGAATTACTGAATTGTGTGTCACCTACAAATCACGCCAAAAGACATTTTTAACAACTGCTTCAATTCCGCTTAACAGAGTCTCCTCTCGGCGACCGTGAAGCTCTGTAAAGACTGTATAAATGCGATTATTATTGTCACCACCATCATCATCATTATAGTAATTATAGTCGTCTACTACATGAAGAAAGCAGGTGCAGTAGAAGTTTCAACGAGCAAAATTGTAAAAACGTGGAAATGTAATATTAAAAAAGAAATCGACTGCTTTTAAACGACTATTTTATTCAGCAGACATGCGTGCAGTTCACGATAGTAATCACTGCTGATTACGTATCAAGCAAAAGACTAAAGGAAATTTTTTCTAGTAGTTTGCTTATACCGTGATTGAATTAATTCATAATGAACTTGCGAACACGAATTTTGTGCTAAAAATCTCTCAGGTTAGACTAATTAGTATAGCCATGTACATTTAAAGCTAGTTGCTAACGTCTCAATTTTAACTGAAATTTGATTAAATTAAAATTTAATTAAAAACAAACAAATTGCATAAACAGCGGAAAAGATTTTAAAATTTAGTTCTACGTGTTTCGACATCCCACCTCTATTACGCTTTTTTCATATATTTAGGCGCTGTGTGTGCAACTTTTGCGCTGTTCGCCTTAAGAATCATTCGCGTGTGACGTAGCGAATATTGCAATACCTGCGAATCGGACATGTTTCTGGTCGGTTTCGAATCACACGAACTTTGTTCAGTCTGGTGTTGTGTTCGGCGAAAGTCGGTTACTGATACCTCGTTTGACGTCATTATTCCGTTGCTTTTCCAGGTGGCGCTACGTTTAACGCTTCCAGCGACCCACAGGGAAAACTCAGCCAACAGCGAAGTCTGAGAGCACTAGCCCACTTGAAATACCACTGTTGCTCGTGCAGCATGTACACTGCGGTCCTCGCCGATTAGATATAGACTATAGACACGTACGTCCGAACCGATGACTGGGGTTTGTAGGCCTATAGACCTGTAAATGTAAACCCTGTACATTAACTTGCTGATATAGCAAACCTTATTGTTTTCTTTCTGTCAGCTGTGCAACTGTTAATTCGATTTTCTTGTGCAATTCGTTTCGCCTTATTACCACTTTCGGATCTTAGTCAACTTTCAAAGCCTGTCAGGCCATTAATCACATGGGTAACAGTGATAAACTTCTCATGTCGATAACTTCGTTAAATATTAATCGATTTTCAAAATTGTTTAACTGCTAGACTCAGCACAAACTTTGCTGCAAAACAATTATTACACATCCCATTATACCTTAAAGACATTGCTAAAGATAATTTTGTAGCAAAGTTTGTGCTGAGTCTAGCAGTTAAAGAATTTTAAAAGCCGATTAATATTTAACGAACGACATGAGTAGGGTGTCTTGGTTTTTTACTCACAGTATATTTAAGTAATGATAATGAACCGCAAACTAGGCCTATACTTTATTTCTAAAAGTAGCTAAAAATGCGTCTACTATCGATAACACTGGCGTACCCAGAGGAGGGGTTAGGGGGTTAAACCCCCTCCCCCATTGAATCTTCTGAACTTTTTAAAATTGTGTGTTTGCTAAACATACTGTCCAAGCTCCGCTCCTATACTCATTAAATCCCAAATTTTATACAGGAAAACGTTAAAAATTGTATGCTAAAATTTCACATTTTGCTTGCCCCAGACCCCTTGGCCCGGCCCCCGCCACGTGAAGCCCCTGCATCGTAAAATCCGGTGTATGCCTATGATCGATAACCATATATTACGAAAGTACGAAGAATGCCTGCATATTAGTGTAAGTCAACTGAAGAGCAGTCAATATTAGATAAGCGGCAGACGCGCCTCGCTGCTACTCGATATAATACGGAGATAGCCCACTCGTCGATATGGCGCCTCTAAATGGTAGTAATTGTCTGATTTTCGTTAAAAACATAAACCCGGCTCACATGGCAGCTGATGTAGAACAGAGCGCCAATAACTACATTAGGCGGCCAAACCAACGTGTCGTATATGTCCCGTCTTGGTAAGGACGGAAAAGAAGAGTCGTTGCTGTAACATAATATGACTGAAGCTGTTTCTTAAAGTTTAACATTTAAATCAAGACGAGCTGCTAACTGGTATCAAACTAGGCGTTACATATTTTTTAAAAATTAAAAGTAGTCAAATAGGCCCTACAAAAACAATAAAATTAGAAACAAAATACGATACGATGAAAAATTACGGATGTGTTTTCTAAATGGATAAAACACGTAAGCAAGGACAGTGTAAAATTTTAAAACGTAATACCCTATGTGGATCACCGCAGGGTCTGAGGGTGTCAACAGTATTAAAATAGTAAAACCGAGTTGGTTCATAAGACAGTTTGTCTACACACCACGACAAGAGGGACTTAAAAACGCATCTTTGTCTCTGACATTAGAGACACGAGCGTATTAGACGTGTCACTGTTTCACGGGAATCACGCTATACAAATCGACATTTACAACAATAAGTGCGCTCGATGTTTCGTGGCTTAAATTAAAACTGTACACGATAGCAGACAACTCAGACAGTTGCGTCGTCAGGGGTTAAAATGTCACTCGATTTTGGCAGGCGACTGTAACGAAGAAACAGTCCTGGAGAATAGAATTGGTACGGCATATACTATATACCGCGCAGGCTATATGTATGTGTAGCATCACGCGCTAAAAACGGTGCCATGTTTATCAAACCGTATATCAGATATACAGGCGGCTTATACAGAGAAATAGCAGCATTCTATCGGCGTTCGTGTCACTGCGGTAACTGATGTATCTGTAGTCCGCAGTAAAATATCGTCTTAGATCGATTTCTGCCGCACGTGGCTTACTTTATAGTTACTGTCTCACTGCTCTCGGTTGCAGTGGCTGCGCTCCAGTCCATCGTGCTCTCGGTTTGTGTCGCACATTGAACGTGTTGTACAGCGTCGTCAAGAGTGAAACTCGTGCGAAACTTTTTGCTCGAATTCCTACTGTACATAAACCATGTGTTGTGCTAATTTTTGAGAAGACCGCGCATTCGCTTATTCACTGCGACCAGAGACGCATAATGAAAACAGTCAGATACCAAAAGTGCGGCTGATATTAACAATAAATTTTGTAAAGCCCAGTTTATCAGCATTTATTTTATTTTATTGTGTGTCTTGTGAATGGCATGCGCCAGTGTTCGAGAAAACGTGTGCAACAAGTAACAACTAAAAAACGTAATAAGTCATGTTTTTCGGATTTTGAAAAAATGTTTTTCGGATTTTGACCAAAAAAACGTAAGAAACGTAAAACGTAGTCATACGTATAGTTTCACAGGCCACTTAATCACTCTACGTTTAGTACTCAGTTACCGAAAGTCGGTATCGATAAGTCAACAACGTCGAACATCTTGCCCAGAAATGTGGACACAAGAAACTATGCAACTCAGAACTGTGTGTGATAAACTCTAAGTACCCATAACATCCGGGAATTTTGAGGCCGAAATTTCTATAGACATTCACATTCAGCAATGGCTCAGGATGGATCACATTCCTGGAGCTGGGAATTGAATTACAGTGATCACTGAACGAAGTATATAAACTCATTTTGAGGATTGATGGCAAAACTTTGGCTGACTTTTTACGACTTTTTGATACGTCATAAAAACGTAAAAAGTCATGTTTTCTAAATCTGAAAAACACGTAAAATACGTATTATCGAACACTGGCATGCGGTTGACGAATACGTGACGACAGAGAGATTATCTGAACGAGAAGCGAAACGAGTGAAAATGTTTCGTTTTCATCATCTCAGTGATGGAGATATCATTTCGACTTTTCGAAAACAAATGAAATTTGGCTGAATCAATAGCATTCAAAGATTTTTTTTACATATCTGTGACACTAATATACAGAACCATGTCAAACAAAATAGGAGCTGAGTAGGGGGCCTACAATATCCTGCCTCTAAAGCGATATCGATATTTGAAACTGAATATTTTTACACTCAGTATATCAATTTAGATTCACTTTTAATTTTGCAGTTGGACATTAGTTCCCAACCACAACTTTTCCTTTATCACATGCAACACTGAAACGAATGGCACCAGGGCATTTTCTCATTACGCAATACCGTTCCAGAACCCTTGAAACATGCGGTGACAATGATGTTATTCTGTCTGCTGCCGTCGCCATCTGGCCAGTGCGTTGCAGCAGTAGTAGTAGTAGAGTCGACGATATTTAGCCTGTCGTAAGCCGGGTGGCTGCAAAGACGGTGGCAAAGTTAGTCGTGGTGTAACGTCGTTGCGTCTGGATCAGCAGCGGTCGAGCTACTCGATCAGCGAAGTACCTTGGCATGCAGAGTATTGTCAAACTTCATCTAAGACACAACCAACAAACGGACAAAGAGACAAACGGACAGATGCCATGAATCGAATTTGGTGCTTTTTTTGCCTTTAAATGTGACATCTGATGGCAATAATTTTAATGATTATCCTGCTACCAATTACTAAATTTCGTGTATTTATTGGTTGATCCCGGATTTTTCCCCTCCTTAAATTTCTATGAAGCATCGCGCTTCGTCCGCCCATAGGATGGACGCCCCTGACAGACAACAGACAGATAGACAGACAGACAGACAAACAAACAAACAAACAAACGGGCGTGTCTCTTCGTCCGTTTGTTTGTTTTTGTGTGTCTTAGATGGAGTTTGACACACGTGCATTTTACCTTTCTGTTTACACTAAGTAACCCGTAGGCCTACGTGGCCACGTGGATCACATTCATGCGGTTCAAGCCGCGGTACTTGCGGTTCTACTAATATTTTTGTCGACGAAAGGCGGAGGTTATTTTGCCAAAGGTCACAGAAGGTTTACGTTTTAATTGCGGTGAATACGGTTTTCGCGGTATATTTGCAGATTCCTACGGTTCCTTGTAGAACTGCAGAGAACCGATGGAAACCGCGCCTCGAACCGCATAAGTGTGAAAGGGATATTACTCTCATTAGAGCGATGTCACTGCACCCTGCGTATTTTAAAACGTGTGCTCAGTGTCTTCATATACAAAGTGCTTGATGATTTCGGAATGTCACATCTACAGCGACTTATCGCTGCTATATGCAGGCGGTGGAGTTGGACCTCCAGGGCAACAACTTCGGCGAGCGAATCAGCGCGAAAGCATTCGTCGGAGTGGGCGAGCGTCTTCAAGCACTGAATCTCGCCTGGTCCAACGTCACCCGACTGTCGGGCAAAGTCTTCCGCGGTCTCAAGGCCGTGCGCAACATTTCTCTCGCCGAGAACCATCTGCGCCGACTACCGTCCGCCCTCTTCGACGACCTGAGCAGCGTCGAGCGACTGACTTTAGCTGGCAACTCGGAGCTGGATGACCTTCCTCGTCGACTGTTTCGCAACCAGCATGCCAGTCTGCAGGTTGACACACACTGTGCTTCTAAAACAGGCTATGGCAGTACATAGTGGCCGTGAAAGTGCTGATGCGACACAGTTTTGCGTATAACTGCAAACCACGTGCATCGATATCGATTATTTTTTTTCGTGTTTCGTTCGATGACGCCAGATCAAAACATATCGCTTGAATCAGTGGCAAACCTGAGCGAGATTGCGATTGCACTATTTAACGAAAAATAGTTTAATATGCAGTCAAATACTTACAGGTTTTGTTTTCAGAAACCGGTGTCGGTTTTTCGTCGTCAGTGAAAAAGTGAATGAGTGAGCCCAGTTTAACGCCCCTGCCCAATTCAGTTTAGGTCATTTCGGAAGCGGATCAGTTTCTAAAATAAATATTTCTCCAGTCATAAGGACGCTTGAGCCCATACTCTTCCGCCTCCGAAATGACCTATATTGTGTCGAGTGGGGCGTTAAAGTCTACTCACTCACTCACTCCTCCTGAATTCTAATGCGTCGTTTAAATACATAGGCCTATCTGCAACATTCTACCCACCTAGCTTTTTGCTTTATTCTATATGCAGTACATTCCATCCCGGATTTAGCATACACATATACTGTCTGCAGATTTGCCAAAAAATAAACACGTTAAAAATTCAACTGCGCTTATAGAAGACCAAAATGTGAATTCTGTTGTAACTGTCGCGTTGTTCAGTATCTAGACCTGGGCTATTGCCGGTTGTCGCACCTGCCGCCCAAGATATTCCGAGGCCTGACTTCGCTAAAGAAACTCGATGTGCGAGGTAACGAGCTGCACCGTTTAGAACCGTTCACGTTCGCCGATTTGCGATCTCTCGATGTTCTTCTGCTTGGTCACAATCCACTCCGTCAGCTCAACTCCAGGGTGGGAATATATTTCACTGATTTATTATGAATTTCCTTGTAACACTAACAACGAATATTAACGAAAAATTCACGAGGATGCATGAGCACTGGCGGTGTTATTGATGTAAAATTGCACATTATACAGGGTGGCCCAAGAAATAAACCACTATCAAGAATCGTCATTAAATTGCTTTAAAAACCGTCAGTTAGGTCAGATTTTCATCAGTTGAGTATAAAATGAGCACGAGAATATTAAAAGTTTATATTAAATATTCTATGTGTGACCTAATTTGTGACGTCATCATTTGCTGTGTTTCAAGCTGTGATGCGGGTAAAATTAATATATACAATAAAATTGTGATTGAAAACCAGAAAAAGGAGAGAATATAGAAGTCAAATAAATTTTTGCATAAATCTCCATCTAATAGATGGTGTAGGAACGGAATTCATAGCTTGCTAAGTCGAGCTGATGCCAGAGG
>Ga0056115_1000646_pt1 | contig 15535 bp, 11 predicted proteins | sample WorMetOlspDAHAB1_FD_77007 | JGI IMG/M metagenome (GOLD analysis project Ga0056115, IMG submission 77007) | Marine gutless worms symbiont microbial communities from Max Planck institute for Marine Microbiology, Germany - Olavius sp. DAHAB.1 ...
CAGTAGGACCCATCATCAACCCGCAACCACATAATGCTGTGTGTATCTGGCAAGGCCAAGTGTACCCGTGTGTGCGGTAAGCAGTCATTGTTTAGTTTATTTTAATTCTCCGGCCACACTGCGCGTGTAATTATTTATCTCGCTACAACGTCGTGATGTACGCTATCTTTGCCGGATGTACCGGTACTCGTTTGTTACGGCAGCTGTAGCAGCTTTATTGCTGCGTCTGTCCTGCTCGCGAAAATGGTTTCTTTGAATGAAGAGTTCGCCGCACTTTACGACCGAATAAAACGATAACGATCAATGTCATCAACCTTATCGAGTTGCATGGCGAGAGAGTCGGCGTCGAGCTGCAGCTGATTCTTAATTTTCTCGAGAGCGGCAGTTTTGGCGACGGATGACGCCAGCTGCGTCTCGTACTCGGTCATGCGAGCCGTCAACATATGCTTCTTGCGTTTGCTACTTATCTCGTCCGCTTCTTCCGAGTCAGCCGCCGCAGCCGCCGTGTCGTACTTCTGTCGCCACGACGACACGTCGCTGTTCGCCTATTCACGAGAACAAACAAAATATTTACACCCAGAACTACATCAGCATATTATTACAGTCGCAAGCTGGTCAACTAGAGATGTCATTATCATCTGAAAAAGTTTTGTTTCATTTTCGGTCAGAATCGTAAATATATGGAATAGTTTACCAGCTTCAGTTAACAGTGCGAACAATGTTAACACATTTAAAAATAGACGAGACAGGTTTTGGACAAACCAAGAACTAATCTATAACTACAAAAGTACACTAATCGGAATACGCAACAGAAGTTCAGTTGATAATTTTGATGACACCTTGTTTAGTTTCATTATTATGTTATGCACATTACATTAAAACAGCAAAAACATAAAACCACACATGAAATTTTTTTACAACAACGCTTGTATTATTTGTGCCAGTTTTCCGTGTGTTATTTTTATACTGTCGACATATTGTGCTCACGTCATGTCTAGGTCAATTGCAATTTATTTATTGGACACTGATCACATTTTCTAAGCACATTTCCGTTTTTATGCACGTTGTTGTAACTGCTTTTTATAGATGACTTGCGAGTTTTCAGGTAGCCCGTATTGCTGTGTTTCTACGGTTTTCCGAATAAACTTCTCTCTCTCTCAAAAATTGACCATACAACGTATTTAATGTTGACAAAACGACAGTAATATGGTAGAACATTGTGTTTGCATGCTTTGCAGTGTTATGCTATGTTCTATAATTTTTTTGCATATAAATAGTGCACTCCGACGCTTTGTGTCACTGCTATAACACGAAAATTAAAATGCAGAAGTGCACACAGTTACATAAAAGTCAAGTATGATTCTACGATCGGTAACTAGACACGCTTTGTAAAACGAAAGTCCTTCAGCGCCGGCCGTCGTGAGCAGAGAGACACTTGCAGACTTTACCTTCGAAAGCAGCCGCTGAATATCGGAGCGCGACTCAATCTCCTCGTCGAGTTGCAGTCTCAGTTGTTCGACGGCTAACTGCAATGCATGATTCTCGCTGTACATCTACACACGCACAGTCGCACATTCATTCGCTCGTGACGATCAGCGTTACGACGTGGGCGCGACGAAAATCGTTACAGCAACTGGTTCAAGTCGACATAATATTAACATACGACATACGACACACGTCATCATCTTCATCATCATCAAGAAAGACTTGTAAAGCGCCTACTATAATTAAAACATGAGCGCTAGATAGAGAATGGTAAACCCAAAAACCGTTAAAATAAAGAAATAAATATTAATAATAATAAAATAAATAAACAGTTAAAATTCAAAGTAATTAGAATTAGAGCAAAAAGAGTCAGAAAACAGCGTTAGTCTAAATATGAAAGTTTTAAGCTTTGCTTTAAAATAATTGAAATTCCGTTGTTTACAATGCGAATATCAAAACAATTGCAGTGCATAAAATGTTCGCTGCCGAGCGCTGCGCGGTGTTGTCAGTTACGTCACCGACAAGACGTCCGAACTTCCAACTTCGATTCTGACACCGATAATTTCAACCGAAGAAAATTCTGTCATTACATATAATACCTTTGTGTGAACGGCGGAACTTTCATCGACGGCCTGTCGCAACTCATCGAGCTGATTGGCCAGAGCCGTCTTGGCTCGCTGCATCTGTGACAGCTGGTTCTCGGCCGTTTGTAGCCGACTCGACGCGTCGTTGAGTTCCAGCTGCAGGCGGTTCCGGTGCGCAGTGACGTCACGCAGCTCGCGCTCCAGTTCCGCCATCTTTATATTTGTCTCCGACACTTCCGCTTCAAACTGGCGACTCTGCTTTTCCGACGCCACCTGACGGACAAGCGCAGAACCGTCCACCTTACCTTTTCTTCGGGGCGAGAGAATGGTGTCGTCGTCGGTAGACTTAGAACCCCACCCTGCGCCTGCGCTGAAACCACGATTTTTGTCCAATGCGTTACCAAAATACCGGCGGGAGTATAAGCTTTACACGATGCTTCTGAAAGCCTCAATAGATCGATGAAGCGGAGTCGCCTTATCGCTTCAAAGTACACAATTATGTAACAGAACCGTCCACATTTGATGAAATATCGCTAGGAGACCGTTTTCATGTTAGGAACGTACTTTTTAACCAAAAGCGTTTGCAGTAGAAAAAGTAGACTTTTGTTTAATTTATAGTCACTATTCCCAATTTAAACGCTCTGTATTGACTTGTTGCCGTTACAACCTAGGTCAGCAAGCAACGCATACATTCAGCTTACTTAACATTGCTTTACCGTTTTATTTGTATCTGTATTAAATCGAATTGCACTGTGTTTTTATTGTTTTTTTAAACATCAGGATAACAGCCGCTATCCTCTTGTTGGTCCCTGTCGTCTCATGCTTACGTACATTGTTGTTCCTGTGTGTTTTACGGCTACTAGGCCTATAAGATACAGGTGTAGTAATTTCAGAATTTTGGTGCTAAGTACAAGCTCGAGGCTATTAACTGACTCTTGTACTCACCTTGGCCTTTGCCAGCTGTTCCAATTCGCTACCAAGTTCTTCCGCTTCGGCCCGCAACTGTATTTTCTCACGATCTGCTCTGTTTATCAACAACAATCAAGTCAACCGCTTGTGTATTTATTATGAGAATCCCATTTACATGAGCTCGTCTGTCTGGTCGAAAACGATAAGACCTACACTGCAAGGTTTTTTAGTGTGCAGTGTATACAAAATGTGCACAGTTCGTGGCGGAATTTTGCAACTGAAAAATCAAACTTGTGCAGTTAAAATGCTGACTCTTGCTCCAAAACGTTCGCCGTTAGGTTGTACAGTTCAAAAACTTCCTTAAAAGATGCCCTATACAGATAAACTCGAAATTAACCAGAAGGATGTTGCTGCATTTGACAACACAGTATAGGCAGAGTATGATGTCGTTTTGTAGCGTAATATTAGCAACATTTGGCGTCGAGCACCAGAGGCGTACGCAGGCGGGTGGGGATGATTGGTGTCGGAACACCCTCTCAGCAGCCAACAACACCCCGTCACCCCCTCAGCCGAGGTCTAATTTTGTAAAACATCCACTTCAAAATACTGAAAACGATTGCCACCAGTGGCTTTCTGGCAGCTTTAGAGTGCACCAAATTTGTTTTCGACCGGTCGCTGCCCGGACCCCGCTAGGGGAGCTCACAGCGCTCCCCCAGAGCCTGTAGCTGGTTTAAGGGGGCCCTACGTCTAAGGCGAGAGGAGGAAAAGGGAAGGGAGGGGAGGGAGGAAACGGGACATGAGTGGAAGGGTAAGAGAGGGAGAAGAAAAAGGGAGGAGATGCCCCCTAACACAAATTCCTACATCCGCCCTTGCAGCACCTTGTCTATTCAACACCCCACTCCGTCAATTCCTGCGTACGTCGCTCTGGAACGCTAACAAATAGACAAAGCATTAAAATCGGGAACTGTTCAGACCGTTGTTTTGACGAATGCATCTTGTCGATCTGCTCAGTAAGTTGGTTCACAGCGTCCTGATGCTTCTTGCGGTACGCCGCCAGTTGCACGTCGTTCTGCGCTTGTGTTTCATCCAACTCTCTCTGCAGCTTCGATATTTCCGTCTCTCGCCTCTTCGTTATGTCCGCCTAGACCACACACCGCGAGATCACCGATTTCGCGCCGTATTTCCAAAACATTTATTGCGTGAGACGACGATGCAATGGCACGAATAGGCTGCCAAGAGATCACGACAGTGACTTACAGTTGGCATCATATCTGGAGTAGACTTCGTAATCGCGTAACGGTTCTAATTAGTTACATTCAAGGTTACAATATTTCACCAGTAATGGACACTTGAAATGTTCGTGAAAAAGTAAGAAAAAAAACATATAAATTAAATTTCAATCACTATTTCTGCTTGTCAGAGCGCTCTGTTACTATAGAGATCACCCATTCAAACTGTTTCTACCTTGCTGCTCCACAAACGTTCGTAAACTTGACTTCTGCAATCGTATTGTGAAAATCTGGAACAACTTGCCTAGTGACACAGATTTTACAAGTATTGGCACATTCAGGAATACACTTCGGCGTTTTACTTGTTAGACACTGTTTGAATTTTTAACGCTTATGCATGAAATTTTAGCCATTCATGCTGATTTTATGAGAAGTAATATTGCTGATTTAATTAGGGCTGTATGTGAGGATTGGTGCTGACAGTTTATTGTTTTTGTGTGTTCGCCATTATGTGTTTTTTTTGTTTTTACGATGTATGTTGTGTACGATTCACATATTAATACTAACAATAATAATAACAATTCTCTGTTGCAATGTAGCTTATTAATGCTGTGTAAACAATATAATTTTTAACGGTGGTCGACCAGCTATATTTATAAGTGTTCTATAGCTACGTACATTTTGCAGGCGACCTACCTGAAGTTGAGCGGACGTGGTAGCAGACTCGAGTCTTTCGTTAAGAACGTTCAATTCGCCTTGTAACTCCGCACGCTGTTTCTCCGCCTGCACGTTGCACGCAAGGCCGCCTTATTACATCCAAATTCCGTATAATGATCAATGACAATATAAATTATGACAGCTACGACAGACATAATAAAATTCATGTAAATAAATAGGCTCGCACTACGTGACATTTATGACCGTCTAAAAGCCATAATAACTAGTCGTGAAGCAAAGAAGGAACGCTCAAAATACAGATTACATTAAAAACTTCAAATGATACTTAGTTGCTATGACTTCAAGAGCTGTATACACTACTGTCGAGTCCAAAGACTTTGAATTCGGACAACTACATCGAGCACTAATTAAAGCCATATTCAATGCGGCGTGAACGAATAGCAAAGTGGGATATCACATTAAATTTGCCAATTAGCGGAACATGTTTTATTAACTAATACAATACAAGAAACCAACCCTTGAACGTGACGCTCGCTCTAGTCTCAGAGCTTCTTCGAGCTCTTTATTGTGACTCTACAGCAATTCGTATATACAAATATACACATAGTTATACGGGTCTTAAATTATATATCGATAAAACATTATCAACTTTATTGCATATGTATAGGATATAATAATAATAATAATTAATTTTTTGGTGTTTGATAATTTAAAAAGATCCAATGTGTATTCATGTGTGTTTGCTACTGCAACTGACGAAACGAATACATAAATAAAAAATAATTGTGAAAAACAATCAGCGTAACAGAAACGCGGCTTGGATATTATTTCGCTTTTTGTAACACCTTACCACACACACCCTCTGTTCGTCAATGATTGCTTTTAGACGTCACCTCAAGACTCACTGCTTTCAGTCTGCTTTTACCAACCCCCAGTCACCCATCCAGTAATGTTTCCCAATTCTTACCAGAAGTTGGCGTCATATAAACCGTTTACTTACTTACTTACTTACTTATAACACAAGCGGCTCTTTTAAGCTGTCATGATTTCGTTTATCAGACAAACGTTTATCCCACTCATCCCACTGTTAGCAGCAGTTTCGCCCTCTGGCGAACATACGAAGGAAAGGCAGATGTGGTGTATTTGCGGGTAACTCTGTATGATCCGCATCTGAGCGCTTAGTGGTCGAAATACTGACAATAGGCGCTATACAAGTCCGCTTCCTTTCCTTTCCTTTCGTGAACTGTGCGACAGCGTGAACCCGCTTTGTGGACGTAGTACATTTTCTGTTCGTGGAATCAAGTCATCTAAACAACATCTTTATCGCAGACCTACGAGTAAATCGTAAGGTGACATTAAGAAGTGTGTCATATCCTTCTCTCTGCCTCTCTCTGTCACAAGCAGAAACTGTGAGATGTCTCTCTCCAGAGGTAAACAAGTAGCAGCCGCATAAAAAATATCAAAAGTATGATACTTGTATAGTGACGAAAAGCGGCTGAGCGCCCGCAGGTCAGATAATACGATATTCGACACGGTGAGTCTTGCAGTGCGGCGTGTAAGCTGCTGCGGCTGCAGTCGGTTGGCACAGCGGTGGCGTGGAGGTGGCAAAACAACGCTATCAGCGGCTGCAGCTATCAGTTACATCGCATGTCCGACGCCAGCCGCCGCTGCGTCCACTGACGTCACTCAGCGATGCCTTGTTTTTGCTCTATTCTTGCTTCGGAAGCTGGTCTCGCCCGTCCGGCTGCTGCATCTTCTCGTTGTTTACAGCGGCGGTCTTCGCGGAGAAAGCCCAAAGTCCGCTTTTCCAAGCGTTGTAAGTGTTGCACTTTCGCACAAATGGTGCAGAAGTGTATTACAGGTGTTTCAGCTACATCTGCCGTGCCTTGGCCTTGTCCACCCGGCCTGCTAAAGGCGGCAGGTCAGCTTTTCGCCAAACGTTTCATCCCGTTTGAATTTTTATTTGACATTTCGTTTACCACTTTGTTGTGGATCCCAACATTAACCAAATTACGCGATATACAGTTGTAGAATATGCCTGTCTTGCTATATGCAGTTTGCGAGTGTATGATTTTTTAAATTCAATATTTCATCTCATTGTGTTTATTGTAAGATCCCGTATAACACAGGGTTTAAATTCACCGTCGTCACTTTATCACCTGTATTGCCAGTATTGGCCTATTCAGCTTTAATATTTTTTCTGCCTCAGTGGCTATTAGTTCATGAAAACTATCCTGGTTTGTTATGTGGAGTCATATTACCAGGTGACGATGTTACACACCAGTTACCAATTTATTACCAATCAAGCGGCCTGTGTGATACAATTTGCAGTTCTTCAGTCATACTCTGAAACAAGAAGAATATAATTATGAAATTGCTAGTGCTTTGTGGCAAAGAAATAAGTGCAGAGATCAATCAAACAGATGATGCATTGACGATAAAAAGAACTCATCACGCATTGAGTGGCAATGTGTTCACATCGCCAGGTGCAAAGTTGGCAAAAAATCTCTTTCAAATAAGAGCATCTTTATCAGGCCGGATGATGAAAGTACTGGTGGGGAAAATACATAACTGCTATTGCCATTTGAGCAAGTGTGCAACAGTTGCCAACACTCGTCTGCAGTTTTTCGTGCACAAATGTTACGTGGCTTGCTACTCGCCTCGTAGAGCGCACGAAGTCCGGTGGGTGGAAGAGCAGACTGTCGTTCGTCGGCCGAAGTCCTGCTTGTCCAGCTGGTGGACACTGACGTCCACTCGCCGCCGCGGTCAGCAAAACGCTGCAGTAGATCGTCGTCGTCATCCGATGCATACTTTCTCGACATCTTCTGACGAAATACACAACAAAACCAATTTTCGTTCGTCGTCATTCGAACATTCGTTCATTGTAATATCGTTTTCAAATTATCTCATCGTCTTTATCCTTCCATAGTTTCGCTCTTTTTCGGCTAAGGTGTAAAACTGTAGAAAAAGTTTAGTTTTGAAGTTTATTTTATTTTGTCACTTGTAAAATCAGCTACAAAAATAGGCCAAAGTTGTTCATAGACGTAAGTATAGTAGGCTTAAGAGTAAGAGGATTACGATTTGTCGGGCGCCCGACAAATTGTAGTCCTCTTATTCTTAGGCCTACTATTCTTAAGTCAATGAACAACTCAAACATCATCATCATTTTTATTACGCACAAGATAAAAAAACATATACGGGCAACACCGTAAAAAACAGTACACACGCACACACTCACACAGTAGCATATACAAACACGCAGTCAATGATTAAAATTAACGTCGACAAGTCAGATCAACTGCATGAATCATAGTTGGACTAGACTTGAGAAATTAAACCAGACGTTAATATTGACGTTGCTGACGTAATAAGGGCGCCTAACAACGTTCAATGTCAGTTGCTTGTCTGTGACTGTAACAAATGGCAAATTAGGCAACTCTTGAACGTAGAAAGTTTGTCGGACGTTCGTATAATCGTTCGAAAGATTTCTCTTAGATCGATTATACAATATAAATAAAACGTAGAATACAAGTGACAGAAATCATTTGTTAGTTTCTACATTGTGAGCACAGATACATTGAACACATCTAAACGACAAGTTTGTTACTGATCAGCAAACAATCATACTTGAGTCTGTTGAACCATTGTTCTTTCGTAGACATGACGCCCCTCAGACGCGTCCGTTATTACTTCCGACTTGCTGATGACGTCACTCTTTGACTGCCCGATGACGCGAGCGACCTTGTCCTGTTTGACTTCGTCGCTTTTCAGTTCGTCGCTTGGCGCCGGCATTGTTTCCGGTTTCTCTTCGACTCCCGCCGCCGCCGCCGCCGAGGGCACCGTTGCGTCAGCGGGCTGGGTCGCTGCGGCCTCTGACAACTCCGACTGATGTGTGGCTTCAGAAGACTCTTCCGACACCTCCGAAGTGGTGCTTGTTACGGCCTTGTCGTCTGCGATTTCGGCGGCTGTTGGCCCTGGCGGCGGTTTGGGGACCACAGTCGAGAGCTCCTCCATCTCTCCCGACGGCTTCACCTCGTCTGTCGCACTCGACGTCTTGTCGGCTTCGTCTTTCGCCTCGTCGCCTGACGACGCTTTCGGGGTCGCATCGCTCGACTCCTCTTCGCTAGATTCCGACTCTGACTCCGACTCTGACTCTGACTCTGTCTCGGACTCTGATTTCGATTCCGATTCTGACTTAGATTCAGATTCGGATTCGGACTCAGATTCTGTTGTCTCCGATGCATTGTCCAGTGTGTCCTTTGTGCTTTGCGACATGACGATTTGACGGCAACCACGACAGTGGCTTGTCGCTGATGGACACAATAAAAAGGCATTAACCCTTTAATGGGCAAAGGCTGCGGAGACAGACCAGTATGGAGCAGTACGACCAGTGGTACAGTAACCTATGTGCATCTGGGCTCTGGATCCTTAGTGGATTGTAGCAGGTTGGTCTCTTGATCAGTTTACGAAATGTAGCAAACAACTGTGTAAAATATGACAGCGCACCAATTCATGAACCTCGCAAAATATGCAAAATAATATGTGTATGTGCATGCGCTAATTATCGTAGTCTCGTGAAGGGTTAAGACGCGAATTATTTTATCTTATTAAAGTTTATAGTTCGTGTGTAATGTCGTGTACGAGTGCCACCAGAAGTAAATAAAATAAAGGAGCAGAAGTCTTTGAGTTACAAGAGATATATGCATACACAGAGGAACTGCGAAACGCCAAATCTCGACTATAAAATTAAATATTAGAAGAAATATTAGAAGAAATAGGACTGTTTGTCTAATATCAGTCAGTGTGATCGTTGTCGGCAGTCGACACACAGCAAGTTGCGCACGTGCAATACAGTCACGCCAGTTTCAATATGTGTCAAACTCCATCTAACCGACAAACGGAAAAACGAACACAAGTTTGTCTTCTGTGTCCGTTTGTCGGCTGTGTTCGTTCGTTGCTGTCCATTTCAAGGAACGTTTCTTGTCTGATTAATTTAGTAGGTCAATATGTCGGAAATAATGTCAGACGATGATGACGATACTGTAATAATGGTCAGTGCAACGTTAATTAGTATCAGCAGTTGTGTGCGTTTTTTGTGTATTAACGGTCTTGAGAAGTTGAGAGACAAAGGCGCCATTTTGTGTGCGTGTTTTATCTTGCTACCAAAGGATTTGTCTAAGAAGTGTTTGTTGCGTCCGCTTGTCGTTGTGTTCGTTTGTCTGTCGTGTTTGTTCGTCTGTCCGTTAGGTGGAGTTTGACACTATGCTGCCAGTGTGTCACAAAATATCACTGCAGTAACTGAAAAACATTTTGGTGCAGAATCTCATACGACTTCAAAAAATGTCAACAAAATGACATTTACGAGCCGTTTGCGTGTGTCCTACTGATGCTGTTCTATTCGCGCCTGCGGAAGTTGCCACCATTAAAAGCGGAGTTTATAATTATTGACATTGACGGCAGATAAAGGCGTGTAGTAAGACGCAAACTATACCTGCAATGCGGGCACCGGCAGCTTGAACGTGCATGTAATAAACAAGCTATTGCGGTTGCAGTATGAATGCTATAGCTGCCGGTGCTGACTGGATGCTGAGTTATACAAGGTGGCCTAAAAAAGTATTAAGCCACTAACTATCAAGTATCATCATTAAATCGTATTAAAAACCGTCATTAAGGTAAACTTTTTCATAAATTTTAACTATAAAATGAGCTCAAGTATATAATAAGTTTGTATTAAATATACTATGTGACCTAATTTGTGACGTCATGACTTGCTGACATGGGTAAAATCTATGTATATGATAAAATCATGATTGAAAATCAGACACGAGAGAAAATATGGAAATCAAAGAATTTTACATAAATCTCCATCCAAAAGATCGTTACAATGGAATTCACATCTTGCTGAAGCGACCTGATGCCAGAGAGAACGCTGACATCACTTACCTTATGACGCATATCGCTAGTTTGCAGGTCAGGCATAGTTATTGACGTCAAAAAATAGGTCATGCACAGAATATTTAATACGAACCAATAATATTTTAGTGTTAGATTTATACTTTAATTTGACAGATAAATCTAATCTCATTGGCAGGCTTCAATACTATTTAATTCGATATTTTGGTAATTAGGTAGTGGCTTACTGTTTGGGCCACCCTGCATACACCGTGTCTCAAAACAGCCAACTTCGGCAGACTGTAGTTTCAACAAATACAACGTATAGTTCTGATTATTTCCGATAAACGTCAGAAGCACGCAGTTTCGAAAAATGGCAAGCATGTTCACACTTCTACTTTGGCACCTACAATTTTACTTGTTTAGTTTGTTTTCAGTTAGCGACGAAAATGTAGCAATTTCCATGCTCTTGAGACAGTACATGCAGTTCTTTCAGCGACAGGAATCGCCAGTTTTATCGCTCCAGGTCTGTAGTAGCCGGAAAATCCGGCCCTAAACAGGTTAACTACTGAATATGGGAACCGATGCAGGAATGAATGTACATGGCAGCGCATCGTGTTTCGTCGATAGCTTTACTGCACTAATTATATGCATAAAGCAGGCATGTGCATGCGTGAAAGAGAAAGGTTATTATTCTGAATATTTGCTGAACTAAAACGGCTCTTTTAAGGGCAACCCACAACATATACGGAGAACGTCATTTCCGTGGTTGCCGTTTAAATTTAAACGCAGTAACTTCACACGAAGGCATATTAAAAGCTAAATATGTGTATGTCTATAGCCTACTGTTTTAACATTATTCTGAACATGTATTCCAAACTAATGTCCATGTGCCTCAAAGGTAGATTGCTCCGCAGTTGGAGCTTTTTGAGACGCGGTATATACGCGTCGAACTATTTTTTAACTGCCTCATCTTCAGTTCGCTGGTGTACACGGTAGGCCTTGACCCAAGCTTCCATTGTATTGCATGAACAGAACATCGTTCTTTTTTTCCGTAGATTCATAAGTATTGCAGGTTTTGAACAAACTTTCACTAGTGTCTCAGATTTTTGCCGAAGAAGTGTGTTGTGGCTGTATGTAATTTATACATAGCATTATTTAGCAGACGCAGTCACCTATTGCACTCCATCATCGTATTACGTTTTGTTTTCGCATTAAGTCAATGAAAAAAAAACGAAAAATGACTGGATGGTCATTCGAAAAATCTTCTATAACAGGAGCTACACAAAATTCTAATTTCTGTTTGCTATCGAGCTTACCACTCGATAGCATAATAACTTAGAAATTTAAAAATTAGATCAACTTATTGTGCGTTGCAAATATACGCTCTTTTGACATCTAAGGTTGTGATGTCTAAGATCGACACCAAAGAACAAAACTCAGGTACTAACTGCACGATAACTGCTTAACGGTGTTGCACTCGGTAGCAAAACTTCACCCGCAAAGAACAGCATACGAGGTTGCGCACGGTACTAACTAAAAACTTAACCAAGCCAGAACCGATCGACGACATAATCACTGCATGCGGTACGTGCCCGGAGAGCCCATAGCGTGTCGACAAACCAATATATATAGTTTATTTCGCATTAATGCAACACAGTAAACCCATACACATACAGCACAGTAACACAAGAAAATACTGAACTATTAAACTATTAAAAATAAGTAATAATGAAAAAAAAATATTTTTAATTTTTTTAAATGCCAAAAAGTCAATAATCTACATTCATCAAAAAGAGTTTACTAGGCCTATTTAATACATGTATTATTATTGAATATTAAATATTTAATATTTTATCTGTTTGTTTTCATTCTTCTTTTACATTCAAATTTGACTCAAAATCTAGATTTATTGGCAGGTTTTAATACAATATGTTGATATTGTTCGGTGGAAGCTCACTTTTTAGACCACCCTGTAGATACAGAAAATACTTTGCTGGCTAATATGTATGCACTGCATTTTCTGAACAATCACAAGCACAATTTGACAATTTTTTAGTCTTGCACGATCGAATATAACGTTGTCTGTAACCAACAAAACTATATACGCATTATAGGCTATAGGCCTAACATATTTCAATTTTTGTTTATCTGTTCACTTTTCAGACGTAATGTTGCGTAAAAATGACAGCATTGTAGTCTAAATAATGATTGCTGCTGCGAAGACACAAAATGTCAACAAATTGACATATTTATAGACAATATACCTCACACGTTCAACAACGCATAGGCCTACTTTACGTCTTTGGTCTCTTTGGTATTTCGACACTCGAAGTCGCTTTTGTTTATGAAGAGGTGAACAGAGCACTAAATTGCGTATTTTAATCAGTAAAAATAGTTCGGCCACGTCACTGACTACCTTTCTTTAACTTCCACGTTGCCAGCATTTTATTTAAAAAATTAACGTAAGCATACTGTGCTGCCTATAAGGCGAAAAAATAAAGATAATCAGTGATCTGATTAGCATCGGATTAACGTCGCCATGCTAAAGAAAGTCTTCGGGCGACAAAATTCCCGCAATGATTGTGAGAAATCAGCTGGTCCTCGTGTGATGTTGGCTGTTCAATGTCGGCGAACGAGACGGTGCATTGCAAACGATGGCGTTGAATGTGAAATATGATCGGCAAGCAGCGAACCGACGCTAAACTGATTAATTGTCTTATTAATAGCAGGACAGTCTGCGGCGGCGGCAGGAGTATCTCGCTCCGCTGCAATTTCACCGACAACTAGAATAACGCCTTTATTCCGTTGCCCGATGCAATCCGCTGCTGCTGCTGCTGCAGAGGCTGCTATGCTGCGATCGATCTACTCATAACAGCGATAGCCGCGTGATTCAACTTCGCCACGACGTGAATGCAAGACAATTTGATTTCTGGCGCGGAAAAAGTAGATCAAAATGATTATTACGCCAACGAGTTTAGTTCACCGTTTTGCCAGCAAACCCGTATGATATGGTTACGGCTTATTGGTCTTAGTAAAAGTGTCAAACAAACACCGCGATGTGCTGCCAAGGGCCTAATAATCCAATGTAAACTGTAAATATAACACTGTGTGTGATAGCTTATTTAACAGGAACATTGAAAATTATTCTTCTGGTTGTACTAGAATCAGTACGGCTAAAAAGTAACTGGACCATAACTAGCAACACGCTATATGCGTAAACTGATGTACACGTGAATGCAGTTTTTAATGTTTTCGTACGTCACGAAAATAGCAACTTCACGACTGGTTTTGTTCGAGTTTGGCGACGCACGAGCTTGTGATCTGCAGAATAGAACCACACACTCGTTTCCTGGCCGAGTGTCGTTACTGACGACTTATCCGAGTCAGTTTTGTTTGTGTTCTGCTCTCATTTCACTGTTCGCATACTGGAGCTGCCTGAAATCTTGAATTTTGCATTTCTTCTGCATCGTTGTATTTGCACTTATCAAGCAAATGATCGGAAATGTCTTTCTGTCAATTGGTTCAAGTTTCGAGCAACCACTGCCTAATGCTTCTTTCGTATCCGTGAAATTGTTAAACCTCCTAGTACATCGACAGAATAAAAACACACGAAAGCTAAAATTACGAAAACGACGGCAGTCAGCAGTATTCAGTAGAATGATAATCTCGCAGATCGACAACGTCAGCGACGGGCGGCGCCGGCGGCGGGCGATAGCGACTGAATATCGAAGTGATTTAAACTAATGCAACCGTCGGGCTCGTGTCGTCTCAATGCGCCTGATGCGTTGACCTTCCGCGACGGAGCAGCAGTTCCCAGTGCTCGCGAGGGAACGCGCATCGAACTGCGAGAACATCGCGGACTGTGTTCCAGCGTGCGAATGACGGTGCGCGTCGCACAGACTGAATATCGGCCGTCATCGTCGTCGTCGTCATCATCATCGTCGTCGTCGTCGATCGACCGTGTCGCCGTCTTGCCGTCGTGCGTTCCGTTGCGGACGTCGACGAACTGGTAGCGGCGGCTGTAACGTTTGCGGCGACGGTCCCGTGCGCGACGTCTGCCGCCGGCCGGTGCCCGACATCGCGTGGCAAGCGTCAGTCCGACGACAACGACGACGGAAGCACCGAGCATCGATGCGCCCAGCAGCGTCGCCACCACGGCTGCGTCGACCTCCACGTCGCCGCCGGCCGCCATCAACATCCAGCGAAGCCGATCATCAGACACGTTGCGATCAACGACCGTCAAACACAGTCGGACGCCGGTCGACAACGCCTGCGCGCCGCCATCCGTTGCTACGACCGTCGCAACGTATGAGGCGTTCACGTCGCCCGCGCTCAGAGCTGCGCTCAGTCGAACTTGGCCCGAATGGCTGTCGACACCGAAATGACCGTCGTAGCTGGTGGAGTTAGCTCCGGGTTTCATGCTGTACGTGATTTCCGCGTTGATTCCGCTGTCCGCATCGACTGCTTTAACCTGTGGCGCTCGTGCACAAAATGCATCCGTTGCAGTAAAACGCTACGGTGACAGTACAAGTAAACAGAGTCATTTGTAGTACGCTCGTCGCATAAAACGACCGGCAAAGCATTAGGGGCCTACACAGTTCAGTAGGCTAAGCGTAAGAAATAAAAAAACCGACGCATCGAATGTTCGGCATTACGTGTACAGAAGCATCATTCTGTCTTTTCCGGGAGTTATATGTTGTACATACATACATACATACATACATACATACATACATACATACATACATACATATA
>Ga0056115_1000647_pt1 | contig 15532 bp, 11 predicted proteins | sample WorMetOlspDAHAB1_FD_77007 | JGI IMG/M metagenome (GOLD analysis project Ga0056115, IMG submission 77007) | Marine gutless worms symbiont microbial communities from Max Planck institute for Marine Microbiology, Germany - Olavius sp. DAHAB.1 ...
TTCAAAAATTTTAGAAACAGCATTTGATAATGTAATGGCTCTATAATTGTTGACATCTGTCAAATCACCACCTTTGCATTTAACTAATGGAACAATAACTGAGTCCATGAAACTATCTGGTAAATAGCTATGTGCAAGAAATAGATTGAATACTATGCACATATGTGTTGCCAATCTAAGTCCACCATGAATGTAGCCTCACCATGGATGCCATCAGCACCAGGTGCTTTACCTAACTTCTGTTTGTGAATAGCAGTTACAACCTCTGCCAGACAAGAAGAGAGTTTACTATCAGTACAGAACATTCTTAAACACTGCTGCATCAGTATCACAACTAACAGAATTATATAGCCTTTGAAAGTGTTCTTTCCACATCTCTGATATATTTTTTTCACCAGCAACATCACCAACAGTATCTACATACTTTGTTGTCCTAGTGTTACTGTCTTTCTTAACAGACTGCCAAAATTTAACAGGATCTTTATCTCTTAAACTACTAGCATGGGCATCGGCTCGAAGCTGTAATTCTTGTTGTTTACAATATCTTTATGCTAATTTGAAATTAGCCCGGGTTCTCTGCATATGCTGAAATAGGTGCCCACAACGAGGTTTACCACTATGTAACCACTCGAGATATGCATTACGGGCTGCAGTCTGCTTGTCCTGAACAAAGTCATTCCAGCCAGGTACACACCAACTAGAGCTGACAGATGTCTAAAGTGGTATATATGCATTCACTGCAATTTCAACACATGACAGTATTTGCTTGTAATAATCAGACACAGCTACCCAATGACCACAATCATCACAGATTCTACCAGATACTAAACAATGATGTAGTTCTTTTGGAATAACAACATTCTCCAATAGACTATCAAGGTAATTCAAGTAATGTATTTTTAACACGTCATCAACTGATCGCCAACATCGAGTTACAAATGGCGGGTTACTAGATTCAATATGTTCCCAAACACTGTTAAGAACCCTCCCAATCTTTAGGCTTATAGATAATGGCTTGTGATCAGATGATATATAGTCATAAAAAACGTTAATTTCTGTGATATCAGAATATAAAGAATAGCCGTTCCTCCATAAGGCCTGCCAACCAAAATGTTACTGCAAAGTTAGAAGTTACTAACAATTAAAACAACAAAAACGCCAAGCAAGATTCGTTAACAATTCTGAGTGCGCAAGTAAATAGTGACTTTAAATACAATTTGTAATTTCTATAAAGTTCGTTAGTTGTACAGCGTTTGCCTGCTATCGGCGTGTCAACAGTGAGCAGCATCTGTCGGAGAGTCTACCTTTCAATTATAATGCGATTAAATTTATAAATAATTCCATGTGCATGGCTAATTCTTTGCCTGGCCAGCAACGAATACAGCTTAACGGAGCGCATGCGGTTCACTTGCATCCCATTATGCCAATGTCTACCAGCAGGTGGGGGTTAGTAACAACCGGACTCACTTTGAGCCGCCCGAGCCTGCCAACCACAGCAGGTTACACACCACCCAACAGCCTGACCTTTGTCAACTGGTCACCCCAGAGCTTGTCAGCCTCTGCATACATAAACTTGCGCTAGGCAAGGCATGTAGTCCTGATGACCTCTCTGTCGAGCACATTTTGTATGCGCACCGCCGCACCCCAGTATTGTGTTTTGTTTCGCATGATTTTCGTACGTCGCTATACGTTCCTGCAGCTTTTGGTGTTGGCACTATCGTGCCCCTAGTTAAAGACAAATCCAAAAACTTGAATGATATTGACAATTATAGGCCAATCACATTAATCCCTGCTATTTCCAAGATTTTTGAACATGTCTTATTAAGTCTATACGAGGAGCAGCTTGTGTCTGACGACCTGCAGTTTGGGTTTAAACATGGTCTAGGTTGTAACGAGGCTATTTTCGCTCTTCGTAGGCCTACCACTGTCTCTCATTTTACCGCGGCAGGCAGCTCAGTTTACCTATAGCTGTCTTAGATACCAGGAAAGCGTTTGATAGTGTGCATCGTGACAAAATGTTTGACTCTCTTATCTCCAATGGTGTTCCAGACGTAATAGTCAAAATTTTACGCCACTGGTACAGCATTCTGCATGTGAATGTTAGATGAGGGTCTAGATGCTCGCAGTTTTTTTTTTACTGTGTTCAATGGTGTCCGCCAAGGTAATGTCCTCTCACCTGTCATTTTTAATGTTTTTATTAATATTTTTGTTACTCAGTTACGACAAATTAACATTGGGTGCCACCTTAGATCTATGTTTATCGGATGTTTAATGTATGCAGATGACATGATCCTTATTTGTCCGTCAGTTAGAGGGCTACAGCATATGTTGGATGCATGTATTTCTATTAGTGATTCGATATCCTTACAATTTAATGCGAGCAAATCACATTGTCTGGCAGTAGGTCGACTCTCCAGACTTGTTATCGAACCCATTACCCTTGGCTCTGCCCAGATAGCTGGGACCACTTCAATCAAGTACCTAAGCATTACACTTATGGGGGGGGGGTAAATCTCTTGCATTTGATAGTAGTTGTGTTAAGCAGTCCTTCTTTGCAGCATGTAATAGCATTTATGCTCATGCCAAGGATCTCGAGGAGGTGGTGCATCTAAAACTGCAAGAAAGTTACTCCTTACCGATCCTATCCTATGCGGCGGCTGCAGTTAAGTACACCACCCGCCAGAAAGACGAACTGAATGCTAGCTGGAACTCTGTTTACAGACGCATCTTTGGCTTTAACAGATGGGAGTCCGTAAGGGCGTTTATTATTACTGGCTTAGGCAGGTCAGACCTGCACCACATCTTTATGCTAAGACGTCTGAATTTTTACCTCCGTCTGAAATATATGGGTCACAATATTTTAAGCAATATTTTACGGTCGAGTGTACGTTTAAACTGTTCGGACTGGATCTTACTTTCTGTATGCATTGGCAGAATAAGCCCACTATTATTCGACGCATATATGAGGATGTCGAATCGACTTAGCTTGTAGTTTTTATATATCTGTGTGTTGTTTATGTGTTTTTAATATTTCGATCAGATAATGTTTGCGTATTTATGTTTGTCTAATGTTACCGGTATGAATGTGTCTGTCCTGTCTGTCCTTGCTGCTGTTTTTAGCGAATAAACGTTTTCATTAATCGGAGACGTGAAAACAAAAGACAGATGTTATTGACATTTCACGCTGTAGGCTATACGGTTTGCAGAACGCAGCTACAGAAAACCGCCACACAGCGGGCATCCAGTTAGGCCTACGTCCAGTGCACCCGCTGACACGCGAGCCCCTCGTCAAAGACTGTATGTACTCAATACAAAAGACAGTTATAATAGTCGCCGGCATGACTGGACTTTCATGCACATGTGTTGACCGGCTGGTAGTCAAATCGCCGTTTTAACGGCTTTATGGCGTGCAGTGCATGTTTATAAAAGACTGGCCACCAAAGAACCATAGGTCGACTGCATGTGTGGTGCTGCACGTGCTAATGGCGGCGGCGGCGTCTGTTTTATCAGATGTTCTCAACAGAACAGGCCACGACAGCAAACGAGCTCAAGTCAATTGCAGTTCATGGCTAATACGCCCCCGATAACCTCAGCTACCATGCCGTGCGACAATAGAACAACCGTATACAAACATTAACCGACACGCAAAGTGTTACACGGTCGATATACGCAACATGCATTGGCGTCCCAAATGTCAAGTCACCGACGATTCGCGGATAAAAGCAATTCGCGGTCAGTCAGTTCCAGGCCCGGTCAGATATTCACTCAAAATGACGGAAAATTGGATACGATAGATGCTCTAATGAGATATATAAACAAAATTTTTTAAAAATATAGGCGCAAATTGGGGGAGGAGGGACCGCAAATTGTTTTTTTCTGCGAATCTTGTCTGGTTAGTGGTTACCTCCTAACATACCACTCCTTCCTCATCACACAGCAAATTATGAGCTTTAAATGGCATATGCCTAACTAACATGAATAATAGGCAACAGAGAGTAAACTCTGAGTAACCACGTTCAAGCCAGTAGGCCTACATATACACAGTTAAGAACTCTTTAACAGTTAAACTCTTCTCACTCACTCGATCCATATTCCACATTTTATTGCAGTGCTCATGAGTGAATGCATGCACGCAACACAACAAAATGAACAGCTTGTCAACAGCTATATAGCGCGCTAAACGGCGGAAAGGGGAGGGAGGTTGACCGGGAGGAGGAATGTCATCGAATCATTGTGATGTGGCAGAATGGGGGACGGAAGAGGAGGGACAGAGAGTGTCACGCCACAGTGAAGTTAAGCGTGGTGCTGCGCTGGCAGATCGAAACATACAATCGCACCAAATCGATCGCGGCCACCGGCTAAGGTCGCGTCTGGCGGGCGCGCTGCAGTCTTGTATAAACGGTCGATTCAAGCGCGGAAGCAATTACGCGCCACGCAACGATTACTGCTGTTCCACCACATACTGTGACACGTGTCGTGGACAGCTACTGCCTCGATCCCATGCTCGAACGTGATGACTCAACGTCAAACACGCACCAATTAATCTCGCACACAGTATAGCAATGCCTCACTACACCAGAGTCGTTCACATGATACACACACACAGTCATGCAAAAAATGCGGCAAATTCCGTGAAAAGCACAAGCCTGTTGCATGAAATGTGTTCAGTTTTTAGCTTAAGCCTTCGGTAAATGTTTGCAGCTACAGAATACGTATATTTTCACGCACTAACTAAATACCAAAAAACCAGTGACACAAGAGGTTGTGGTGGATAACTGGAAGTGTGAGCGCGGAGTAATAAAACGTGGATACGCGTCAAGCTGCAACCTGCAATATTCATATTTATTCGAATGTTGCACATTGTACAGTTGTACTGGTGTTAACGTATGAAAAACGACGCGGTCACAGAGATCGTTTGCGGGTCAGCTCTGCTCACAGTGAATTCATCACTGCAAATTGCTATAACAGACTGAAATGAACATAGTTCTCAAAAATTACGAACGAGTGGCAAAGAACATCTTGAAACTGAAAAGCACTTAATTAATGCAGCCACGGTACGCCAAACACTTCAACGTCATACTCAGGCACGTCGTCACACATGGTTTAGTGCTCGATATCGTCAATGAAAGAGGGTTTAATAAGGCTCTTCTGATAACGCCCAATTTGAAGGTTCTTATCATACATACATGTACTATCTGTCAGGCGCCATCTCACTGTTATAGTGATAAATGTCATCGAACAAATCTAACTGATTGAGACAGAATAATGGCGATGAAGAAGATAACCAGCCGCATCGCGAAGGTACTCGAGTGAACAAACGGCAAGTGAACCGAACATATCTCAGGCGAGAAATCAGAACGAACTGAAAGACGTCTGCGTATTCTGCTACTGACAACGCTCCTCGACCGCTGCTCGCTATAGGGCCTAACGCCGCATAACGCGGCAACGCAAAAGTATACGGGCCGACGCCTTCCGTGAATGAGTCTGGCATCAGTGGTACCATCTGCTTGTTAGCTGGCGCTGTAGGGATCAGCGCGTGACAACACGGCGCCAAGTGATGCCAATCGCCGTTCAGCAATTAGCTTGTCGCGCCGCCGCCAGCAGAACGCTCTCTTATCAATCGCTCTTACCACCTCCACGCATGCGTGCACACCGATTGCGCCCATACACAGAATAAAACTAATAGAATTACGTGGCCAGCCGACGCGACTAGACTGCCGGGAGCCAAGCGCTGAACGGACTCAAAAACGTTCTACAGCGCGGCTCAAGTGAACTCTGACGCCACCGCCCACCGACATTGCGGGAAACCACGCAGCGTCTCACGAAACGACCAATTAGCACCGTGACCATGCACGCCAGCCTCTTCAACACGACTCGCTTGTCTTTTTACCACAGATGAACGTCTGAATAACCCACAACGGCGACTGAGTGACACTAACAATGGCGTCAGTTAGTATTGGGTATCACTCGTCACCAACAGCGACTCTCTGACAACCTCCAAATATCGGCTGAAAACTTGCTTAAAATTCAGATTAACGTTTGACTGTAGCGTACAAGTCTGACCTCGTCACATTCCTGCCAGCGCGCCTGAAGTTACAGCCTTATTATTATTATTATTATTATTATTATTATTATTATTATTATTATTATATGTCAATCAGAGTTCCGCATTATATCTGTAAGTTTTAATTAACGATCTGAAATTGCCACGAGTGATGCGTTTCCGTTCAATTATAGGACTTCATCGTCACCGTGCTGTCAAAGGTTTGACGCTCAGTCAGGACTAAAACAATAATGCCAGTGAGTGACAGCTGTCAGTCAACCAAAAGGACATGAAACGACAAATGCACTGATTGAACGCCGGTTACACTTGTTATACGGCGACAATCCATAAAACGAGCAAATTGCCTCTTGACACGAGCAATTTGCAGCGGACAGCTGCATTCTCTCGCTCGATAGCCACAGTTTGAACCACGCACTTCGCGACACGCCACTGCACTATTGAACCAAAGCTTATACAGAGCTCAAATTAGTCAGGAGACTGCGACCACTCTGCAATATAATAATAATCCTATACACGTAGACCCATTACTAGACACATTTATATACAGTTGTTAAATATTAATAATTTAACTGCTTGGTTTGGTTATGGTATACTAAAAGATATACGACAACAAAGCGTACAATTCTCGACATCTTCTATACGAATTAAACCACATATAGAATATTTAACATGTGATAATCAAATGATATATTTAACATATGTGTATATGATTTACATACATTAATAAATTTTAGGAAATCAGTCTATTACGATAGCGTAATTTGCAGATTCAAGCGCTGTAAGATAGCATGCGGGACAAAAGCAGTTATTAAAAAGAATGGTCTTTCAACGTGATTTGAGGAGTGAGAAAATGTTACTAAGCAAAATAGTAGACTATTTTATATGATTGTTGGATCAGACAGAAGGTGTAACCGCCGGTCAGTCAATTCGCGGACTGGTCAATTCGCGGACTGGTCAATTCGCGGACTAGTCAAATCAACGTTTGATTTCAAATTTGCAGTATAGCTTACAGGAAAACTCGCCGACAAACCAACTCGCGGTCAGTCAAGTCGCGGACTGGATAACTTGCGGACTGGTCAACTTGCCGACAGCGAATTTTTAAAAATCACGGAATTACTATACTTTATTTGTACATTAAACCTAACCCTAACCATAACTCTAACCCTATCGAATATTAATTGGAAGCGTATAAATAGTGTAATCTGTCCGAAATAACACTTAGAGCTATTACATACTCCAAATTTTAAATCAAACATTTCGGCGAGTTGACTAGCCCGCGAGTTGACCAGTCCGCGACTTGACTGACCGCAAGTTGGTTTGTCGGCGAGTTGTCCTGTTACCGCAGTATATAACTGCTATAAATGTGATTGGCGTAAATTACACTACTGGACACTTTCAACAGTCGATAGGGTTGGGGTTAGTGTTAGGTTTTTGTTTAGTTTACAAATATAGCCTATTATAATCTCTCCATGATTTAAAATAAAAAAGTCGGCAAATTGTCTAGTAAGCATTATTGTCGATTTGCTAATTTACGCTGATTAAATTACACATCAGCAGTATGGAAATAAAGTTACAATTTAAGCAGGAATTGCCGTAGCTTACAACAATGAAAAATGAAAATACAGAAAAACACAGTGTCAAACGGACAATACACTGTTAGTCAAAAACAGGCCACCACAGTAAGTGAAGTTTGTTAATAAGTAATACTTAGATGAGTGAAGCAATGCGACCGAATTTTACTACACATTTCGCCCCAAGTCTGACAATGAAAATATTTTCAAACCCAGTCATTATGTGTGAAAGTCAAGTTTTCAGATACCCGGGTATATACGTAATTACGTATATACCCAAAAACCGATGGTTTGGGGAGCATCCATCTAAAACAAACCTGCAAAAACCACAATTACAACCAAAAGACGACAAGAGCCAGCAGAGCACAACTACAACTTCAACTGCACAAACTACTGTTTTTTTCATGTAACATTCAAAAGATTTACTGTTGCTATGTTAGTTCAGTACCACACTTCCTACTATAGTAGGCCCAAACTTACCAGTGAACAATAAGTAAATTTTTGTTAACAGTTAAGCAACAGCATTTGAATTCTGACTGTATTTTCCAATAAATGCAAAGTGCCACCAGGCTTGTTATGCAATACAAAAATTATGCAACTTCACTGTAATTTACAATTAACAATTAACGTAACGGATAAATTTAAAATATAAAGAATCTGTATATTTTATATCCATATAACCGTGAAGCTGAATGCAACTGCAAAGGATGCGAATTCAATTAGAATTTTAAGAAAATTAACCCTGTTCCTATACATAAGCAACAAACAAGTTAACAATAAACACAGAGTTATCATTTTCCATTAATTCAGCTCCCCATTAACAGACAAAATCCCGCAAGAAACAATAAAACCTACCGAGCTGGGCACTTAAAAATCCGGGTTTTTTAAAACTCTGGTAAAAGTTATAAACAAATTTGTAGTAGCATATCCATTCTATACTAACCCTAACCCGACCCTAATTTTGGACCTAAGTTGTCCCATACCCATAGTGGCCAGGCCGGGTTTACGCCAGGCCTCGAGATTTACGATAGCCAGAACGAAATCCAAAATAAGCATATAGCAGGAAGATGTGGCTTTCACTCAAACCGTAGGCTAAACCAGTAAACGGGTGTACAGTGCAGGGGAACAGACGATTAACCAGTAATGTAGGCCTATACATCACAGCCGAGAGAGCAGAGCAGACGACAGACGCTTACCGTCACAGTACGTCAAAATCGCAGCAAACAGCAATAATCGCATATTTGCAGATATAATACTGTGTTGCACATTATTCAACACGCACTACACACAATATAACAGATAACTTCGAAAATAAGAGCTTAAAAACATCATTCCCACAGAGTGCACCACAACCGCCCGCAAATGTCGCAAGCCACAAACTGAGGCGGCGGCGCGGCGCTGTCCGATGCCAAGCAGTAAATAGGTCAAGTCATGTCACTCAGCTGCTGTGGGTCAGGTCACAGCAGACTTAGTTCATGACGTCATATGCGACGCTTGGCGAGGACACTACTGCATTGTTGAACACTAAATAAACCCAGTTCTCATAATGACAACGTCGCTCCGTAAGAATAAAATTTGTGTGAATGTTATTGTCCTCTTTATTCTGTTGTTTGATTTCGAACACTTACAGGTAGGTCTATTACAAGTATATGGTTATGATTGGATTTGGGACACCGGGCAGTAGGCCTAAGCTACATGAACGTGTTTTAATTTCCGATGTAAGCTTACTACTTTTACTAGTAGGCCCTAGCATTTTCTACCATGCTATTAGACTTGAAGTTCGGCTGTAGCACACTGGCTGATACTCTGTACACCATATTCAGGGCGGATCCAGGAATTTGTGAAGGGGGAGGCGGTCCCCCCGTTCCCTACCTCTCACGTTCCTTCTCCCTTTCCTCTCTTCCTCCCCTCTCCCTGCCCCTTTAGAAGTAAGGCTTCTTAAACCAGCTAGGGGGCCTGGGGAGCGCTGTAAGCTCCCCCAGTGGGGGCCGGGGCGGAGGCCCGGCTGAAAACGAATTTGGTTATTAAAGGTGCACTCTTAAGGCTGCCAGAAAGCCACTGGTGGCAATTATTTTGGCTATTCTAGGTACCATGTATTACAGTAGAACGATCAAAATTCAGTATTAGCTGACATTGACCGTGAGTGACGGCGTCAGTCCGTCACCCAAAGGGGAGGCCAGAGCCGGCTCGGCCCCCCTCTAAATCCGCTACTGATAACTGATTATAGGCAGTTTCGAATTCTGATGATGATGCGCCAGTCAATTGCTACATGACACGTTTAAGAACCGCAAAGAATTAGGCCTATGCTTTGTACACAAAATGGGGGAAGGGGGCTGTGCCTCCCAGTCCCATCCTAAAACTGCCGCCTTCACCCATGCGTCAGCAGACTTGGAGTCAAGGCCAAGGACTTGATTCCCGTTGCCAAGGTGGGCTACCATAAAATTACAAGTCTGAAATTATATGTTTTTATCGTGAAACAATTACAAAAGCATTAATGCAGTGAACACCGGCGCCGACTCCATAGGGCACGGGGACACACCCCCAAGGTTTACAAATGGGGCACCGTGAGTAGAACAGCGAACAAAAAACTGACCAACTGTACTGCTCATTACAAAAGCGCTCGCCAAAACGACTAGACTAATTGTACTTGTAGAGCCAAAAAAGTGGAGGGGCACGGCAAAAATTGTTTTCCAGCGCTTCGTTCCGGCGCCACTGGCAGTGAAAGTTATCAAATGATACTAACAGTTATGATATATAAAATGCCGGTTTACACTAACTGTTATTAAATGACTATTTTGTAACATTTAGTTTTTTTAATTTTGTTTCTGTCTTCTATACTAGCCACAGTGTCAGAATTTATATGTCTCGTCCTTTAGTTTCTCAAGGTAATTTTTCGCAAACGTCGTGCTACACAGTCAGATATGCTTGTTTCACGTTAGGAAGACCAGGTCTGACAACATCTTGACCCCAATTCTAGGCCTGTGTGGTCTCATGAAGAGGTCACTTAGGCTAAACGCAATTAGACTGTTTAAGGTTTTCAGTTCGAGTCAAAAACAAGTACTGGATATTTCCCAAAGGCCAAAGACGAAGCAAACTATCGTATGGCCTCGGAGCCAAGGCCACGCCCTCGAGGAGTACATCTCTGTGCATCAGTGAACCGCTTAAACCATCACTTGATAAGTAATCTCCCTTCAACGACCGACCGTTCTCGCACCAAAGCTTCATCTGTATTTTTTTTGTAGTACCCTTGGTCACGCAGTGACTATTTCAGACACTACAAACGACCTTTTTCTTATTTACTTACTTACCTTTTCCTGTTTTTATTGCTTCCCCAGTGAACCTTGTTTGAAATCCTTAAAAGTGCCAATTTTATGCGTGCTGTTATTTCTAATTCACAATTTACTTTGTAGGCCTATAGTTCCATATCAGAGAGTACTCTTATAATGCAAAAATGGAGACACGAATTATGTTGCGATTAGGGTGTCCCAGGTGCATGGCCATATGGAGTCACGTAATCTGCGGAATTGATATAGAGCAGGAAAAAACACTGGAAGAGGGAGGTCGATATTTTTTGGTGATATGAAGATTGTATATGCGTGTTTTATTGCTAATTCTGTATTTTCGTGTCAAACGTACAGGTCGTAGTCGCAACGTACGACCTCAACTTGCGTGAGCTGCAGTTCGTATCCGATCACCTAACGGAGCTGGAGTGTCGCAAACTGTCTGAGGCGCTGACGATGGAGGACTACATGCTGGAACACCCAGTCACCGGCGCGCACGAGAAGGACGTATCGTGCATTACGCTGCTTCTGACGTGGGACCGAAGCGACAACGGTCGAGCACGCTCGTTCCACCGGTTGTCACGGCGTCTCACCCAGATCGGTCGCCGAGACCTCGCCGACAAGCTTGCGCAGATGGTTTACGACGAGAAGAGTGACGAGGTTTACAGGCAGGGGCGTCCGTTAGAGAGGGGGCCTGAGGGGGTCTATGGAGCCCCAAGGATTTATGATTCCACTTTTCCCTGTAATAGTGAATGAACGTATGGCAGTGAAAAAGCATCAGTTAAGTCCATCCTTCTGTGATTGTCGTCACTCTTGACTGTCTTGAGTCCTGCTTAAACGACTAACGACAAAATTTTGGTCCCCGATTGAACTTTACTGTGTATACTGCACGAGATTTGATCAGTTAATTCTCGGGAAAATCATTCAAATTGTTGTCAGTAGATGTCACATTTTAAGGCTAAAATGCACCAAATTCGATTTCGACTGGAGCTTCACCTCAGACCCGCTGTGGGAGCTTACAGCGCTCCCCCAGATCCCCTAGCTGGATTTCAGGGGTCCTATTTCTAAGGAGAAGGGAGGGGCGGGAAGAGAGAAAGAAAGGAGAGGGGGAAAGAGGAAAGGGGAGAGGAGAGATGGGAGGTAGGGGAAGATACTGAGACCCCCAATGATTTACTGAAATGACGCCACTGTTCACAGGCTCACAACACAGCGTGGCTTTTTACTGTGCAGATCTTCACAAAATTTGCAGTTCGAAGTTGATTTTTTTGCAGTTGTAAAATCAACTTATGCAGTTAAAAAAAGTTGATTTTGTGCCAACGGAAGCACGATGTTCAGCTCCAAATGCAGCACTGAGCGTTCGACGGAAGGGAACAGAAGCAGGTTTTGTGCAGTTCTGAAAATTCCTGTAAACGCTCCCTGCAGCTGACACAGTGCGGGCAACCAGTGCGACGGATGGATGGGTATGCATATAAAATTTATCGTAGAACTCTGTACTGCCTATGATCTGCATCACACTACATAAATAATTTGGATAGAACTTCGTGTACTTTTCTCAGTATTGTGTTCATCAGCCTAGCATGCCCTCTCGTCCTGCTTCTGCTTGCATTTCTCGCAAACAAAAACTGATGAACTGCAGTTATCATGAAGCGATGGATCGTGTTGATCATGTTGGCTGTTGCCGGGTTTGATATCACCTAAATACAAAACTATGCCGGGATATGTCAACCAACAACAATGGCAACAATTTTGAATGATTTTCCTGAGAATCAGCAGATCAAATCTCGTGCAGTTTACACAGAAAAGGCCAATCTGGGACTAAAATTTTGTCGAAAGTTGCTTACGCAGGACTCAAGAGTGACGATGATCACAACAGGATGGACTGAATTGACGTCCTTTCACTGCCAGACGCTCATTTACAATTACAATTTAGAGGATAAAAATTGGAATCATAAATCCTTGGGGTCCATAGACCCCCTTAGCTCCCCCTCCTAAATGACGCCCCTGGGAACGCGGCTTCATCAGTCTGTCGATATCAAACCCTTATGGTTTGAGAAAGAAGGATAGCCATTGCTGTGTACAGGAAAGCAGTCTGGGTGGCGATTGAAAGAAACTGGACAAAGACTGCTCACCACTCACCGCACACATGTGCACGCCTCGTGCTAAATGCGCGCGCTCACACACCGTTGTGTGGTCATCGGTTGAGCAGTGGGTCTTTTGGAGGCCTCAGCTTGTGGTGGCTCAGAATATCAGTTCTCTCCACCCCAGTAGTTAAAAACAACAGCACTGTCGTGTAGCTGTTTGTGGATACGAACAACGAGCTAACTTGTGTCACAAACCGTGGACATCGCCGCCTTTTACATGCCCGGCGTCAAAATTTTATCAACGCAATTCATGTTCGAGTTCTATGTGAGAGAAAATATGCTTCTTGGCACATTTTATGGTTTTTAACAGACCTTCAGAATGTATTAAATTAGTCTTTAAACCTATTAATTTATCAAATGTACAGTGCGAAAACAATATAGTTTCGCACAACTATATACACACGATAATTTTATGAGCTATACGATGCGAACACTTCACAACTATATTCTGTCGGATTGTCGAAAATTATCGTCCTCGATTATCTCATAAAATTATCTATGCCGAAGTCTCGCGGTCATGAAGTGCCAAGTATAGCTGTGCTCTGTCTATCAGCGAAAGCCATACGCTTGGAAAAACCGAATGTTGTCTGTGAATACGTCGTATAGACCTTCAGTGATGAATTTGTAACCGTGTGTGAAGGTTGAGGAAGTACTGAAAGATCCGTTTAAGAAGTCTATTCCGACCAACTCCAAGCTACTTGCCTATGGTCCTGAGTCTGCTAAGGGCAACGACGAGATGGAGAGTCCTGGTCTGACGCCACTGGAACGTGCTGGCGTCTTGGGTGGCTGTGTGACTCTGGTCGTTGTACTGCTCTATTGCATTCGACGTTACACAAAATGGCGACCGTGCAGCAACTTCGTTCCTAATCTGAAGAGTTTCGCTGTCTACCACGCCAAACGGGACAAGAAGAGCAAGAAGATCGAGACTGACGCAAGTGGCCAAAAGGCAACCAAAGCTGCTGCTACTTCTCTGGTGCCTGCTGGTCCACCACCGGACGATCTGACGTTACTCAGCACCGCTGTCTAATTATATCAAACTCGCATGTATAGCCACAACTGTTCGTGTACAGTTCCTACGAACTTGGTTGTGACTGTGACTTAGGGTTGAACTGCATGCTAGTGGCGCTACTGCGGTTATATTGTCGGGGGCCGCTTTTGAGACTTTTCGTCCCGCAGAGGCGAACCCTCAGGATCGATATTCGTGAAATTTGACCCCAGTGGCGGTTTTAGGCTGGGACCGGGGTGTGGCGGGGGCATAGAGCCTCCAGTTTTGTGTCCAAACCCCTTCTCCACTTTTGTGGCAACATAAGCGTTGCTCGATCCTGCAGAGTTAAACCTGTGCAATGAAGGAGTCACATACATCCACAATTAAGGTTAAAATTTGTACAGCAACTTGACGTTTTGCTTCATCTTCTGGGGAACGACCCCTGACAACACGTTAACAGAGTTGTCACTTTTTGGTGATTGAGCCGGTTAGAATTTCATTGGGGATTTTAGCCTTCTAGTTCTTAAATTTAATTTTAAATAGAAAACATGAAAAAATTCGGACAGGTCAAAGTGCCGCCCCTTTCGGGTGGCTGCCCCGTGCGATCGCACCACTTCGCGCCCCCTCCCCCTCCGCACCGCCATTGCACAGGGCTTGAACTACCGTTCAGCATGCGGTGGAAATTCGTGAAAAAATGTCTTTAGTTTCCATCTTTCTTTGTTTTCAGAGTTCCAATTACGATGTTTTCATATATGCACTCATTTCACCCATTGCAGCTTCACTCTATAGATAATGCCATAAGTTAGGTCACACATAGAATATTTAATACCAACATGTAATATTCTGGTTTTTCTTTTATTCTCAAATTTGATGAAAAGTGTTGCCTCATTGGCTGATTTTAAACTTCTACAGTGAATATATTGATAAGTTGCAAATGGCTTACTTTTTGGGCCACTTCGTAATAGTTACAGCAGTATAGTGACAACAGAGAAGCTACTGTATGTCTATAATCTGTCGCTAATCAGTGATCAATAACAACGCAGTTGTGATGCCAATTTATGATTATTTCATTAAGTCAATTAATTAATGAACACCGACGAAGCCCAGGGTCGGATTTATAGGGGGCGATGGGGGCGATCGCCCCCCCCCCTAGAAAAGTGGGAGAAATTTTAAAACTCGAGCTATACTTTCGTTTCGAGTGTAGGTTATATTTGGTCTCATAGGCGTAGGAGACGGGGGGCAGCAGGGGCGATCGCCCCCCCAGGTTTTGAGCCTCAAAAACACCAATAAAGAGGCCCTCTCCACTCCACAACCACTAAGTTCCAACTACCATGATTGAATGAGTCAGTATTGTGGACCTAGCAAGTGACTGAAACTGAAACAGACGTGTTTGTCATTTGTCTCAGTCAAAACAGGTTGAGAATCGTTGCATTGTCACTGTTTGAAAACACCATCTGTCGCTCCGTGAGCGTGTAAAACAGGTAGGTAAA